>Ga0247840_10002125_pt1 | contig 36075 bp, 34 predicted proteins | sample LaCruzMarch2015__FD_192404 | JGI IMG/M metagenome (GOLD analysis project Ga0247840, IMG submission 192404) | Freshwater microbial communities from meromictic Lake La Cruz, Castile-La Mancha, Spain - LaCruzMarch2015_17m | ecosystem: Environmental > Aquatic > Freshwater > Lake | place: Spain...
CATCTATCAACACATTTTGTGATGAACTAATATGTAAAACTTGATTGGTAGAAATATCAAAACTACTTCCACTTCCAATATACGTTCCATCGCAAAAGAATATGCCAGAAACATCTTGGATTAGATTACATGATAAATCTAAATTGCCACTAGGGTCAAAATAATTTGGCTGATATGTTATTTCATTAGTTGTAGTATTATATTCTAACAATTGATTATTGTAAATATTTCGAATTGGCGCAATATAAGTAGCATTTGCTGTTGCTCCTGTAACTATTGTTCCTAATGCGGAAATAACTATGGAGTTTGCTGCTTGACTACTTGCACCTGCATTTGATCCAATCGCAACCGAATTTGCTCCTTGTGTATTTTGTCCTGCATTTACACCAATTGCTACAGCACCTGAACCTTGAGTATTTTGTCCTGCAAAATTACCGATTGCTACAGCACCTGAACCTTGAGTATTGTAACCGGCATCTTTCCCTATTGAAATTCCATTAGTTCCCACTCCATTTTGACATTGTATATTTGTCGTTTTTACAAAAGGAAATTTTACATATTTTTGGTCTGGCCATGACATTATATTATTAAACAATAAAATATTTATATTTTAAAAACTAAAATAAATATTTTAACTAGTAAATTTTACATAAACTGTTACAGAAACTATACCACTTTGTGGATTAAATGGCAACGTCCAAGAACCAGATGATAATTTAATTACACATGCTAAACCATCCCAGCACTAAATGCCTCGTTAGTTATTGTTTGTGTATATCCAGATATTGGAAATGTAACTAAAGTAAATGCTGGTAAAGTTGGACTAGCACTAGTTAATGTTCCGCCACTTACTCTTATTATATCTAATTGAGCATTTGTTACAAACCACGTCAAATTATTTACTGATACTGCTGTTATTGTTCCATTATATGGCATCTTGTAAAAAATTTGTGAATTTTGACTACTATTATAAGTATTTACAGTTCCTGTCGCATAAGTCCATGGAACTGAGCCACCACCATTTTCATTAAAATAAATATCTAATGGATAAATAAATGCAACTGTTGTTGAAACGGCACTTATTGTTTGTGTGCTAATAGTATATCCAGGACCTTGACCACCTGTTGCTCCTCCAGATTCAAGGTCAAAATAATAACTCAGCGCACTTGACGCAAATGAAGGACCTATTGCTCCCGTGAAACCTGTTGGTCCTGTTGATCCAGTAGGTCCTGTATTACCTGTTTCACCTTGTAAACCTGTTGGACCTGTTTCTCCTGTAGGTCCTGTATCGCCTGTAGGTCCTGTTGGACCAGTACCTATCGGTCCAGTATTGCCAGTTGGTCCAGTTTCTCCTGTAGGTCCTGTTTCTCCTGTAGGTCCTGTTACACCAATTACACCAAAAGACGTATGAATATGTGAATACGTCGAAGAACTTTGATAATATGTAGATAAAGTTCTTGATGCTGCTCCTGAATTATCAGCTAATATTTTTACAACTAAAGATGTGTATGGGGACAAATCTGTGTATAATAATGCTAAAGTAGATGTATATTGTGTTATTGTTGTAGTTATTAAATTAGACGATGAAGATGTATCAATTAAGGTTTCTATACCACCCCCATCTCTGCCGTATAATTTAAATTTTATACTTATACCATTTGATATATTTACTGAAGCAAAAATATTCAAATCCCACACCCCTGGTGGTATAAATGTTTGACCATTTAGATTAACTATATAATTTGCAAATTCTGTTACTGCTGTATCTGTAGAACTTCCTGCCACTATTGTATTAACAATTGCTTGTGGCAATAAATTTTCTGTTAATGATAATAATTTATATGTGCTTATTAGAGGCGATGGTGTTTCTCCATAATTTAAATATAATAATAATCCTGTGCTAGACCCGTCTTCTCCTTGAGGTCCAGTTTCACCAGTAGGTCCTGTTTCTCCTGTTTCTCCTGTAGGTCCTGTAGGTCCCGTTCCTCCACCACAAGGAACAAAACAATCACATACATCAGGTTCATATGAATCGCACGGTTCCCCACAATCGCATACATCTGGACCAGTATAATCACAGTCTGGACAAGGAATATAATAACCCTTATTACAATTGCCACAACGATTTGCTTCATATTTCACTCCATTTATATTAGTAACAGTTAAATTTGTAACAGTGATATTCTCACTAACTATATTTTTTGCATTTATATTACTCATTATATAAATGCAAACATATTTAAAATTTAAATTATATTCATTTCAAAATATTTATTTTATTATTGATAAATATTTAATTTGGAACTGGAAAGGGTCTTTGATTTTTTTCAATCACTAAAGGTTCAGGCATAAAGACAGGTCCTTGTTTATAAATATTTGCTGAATCTAATTTTGTAATCTCAGGAACAAAACATGGTGCAGGATTAACTAAATTAGTTGAATTAATTCCAAATAAAAAAGATTCAGTATCTGCAGCATTATAAGATAATTTATTCCATGGAATTTGTCCAGGTAATAATCCATTTCCTGGAAGTCTTGTGTTATAAGCAGCACCATACTGAGAATTTGGATAAAGTGTATAATTTTTAGATTCGTGAAATTGTCTTTGTTCTAAAGAATAATCGCCTGGAGTATTTTTATTACGTGTAGAAGCCATTAATATACATTTATAAAAGAATATTAATTTAATTACTTATTATTATTATTAATTTTATTTTTCAACAATTGAATTTTACCATTTCCGATTTCACTAGTTTCTAAATATTCACAAATGCACGTATGTGTTATAAATAAAAAATCATATGAAAATAATAGACATAACCCGACTTCTTCATTTTCACTAATAATTGTAGCAGCAGCTTGACGCATACATTCCCTAAGTTCATTACTATGCATAAGTTGTTTATATATATCACTTATAATTGCATCGAAATTATCGAATCCATATGTATCATCTATATTAAGTATATTAGATAAATCTTCACTATATAAAATATTTCTAATATAATCTTTTTCATTATCTGTTACTTCATCTGTATCTAAAAAAACATTATCTTTATGATATCTACATTCATATTTAGTGTTATACATTTAAATTAATATTTTAGTAACTTTTAACTATTAATTTAAATAAATATATTTTAACCGAAGGTATCGTTGATTTAAGCATATTGATGGGTTGTATGCTTATTAAAATAATCACTGTCACGAGTTAATTCGCGAGATGGGATACCACCACGTATCCAACCATCTGAAGCAACACTTTCAATTTGATTTGCTGGATTATTAATTCTTTGTTGAACAGCAGGTAATAATGGAGTTTGGTGATATTTAATATAGCTTTTTTCGCTTAAAATATTAACACTCTTCTTATTCACAATTTGTTCACCTTGTTGGATTTGGGATTCCATGATAGGATTTACAGAACCACGTCCTAAATAAGGGACAGTTGCGAATGGTCTGTGAAATAAATCAATACGACATCTTGGGTGAGTTTGAATAGTTCCAATTTGAAGCTTAGATGAATCATTAATATTGCATCCACCTGCGCCAACATTATAACCGCCATTATACATGATACCTGGTTGTGAAGTAGCAAGTTCCATTGGTTTTCTCATAGAACAATCAGAAGCAAAATAATTTTGTGTAGAATAGTTACAAGCAGTAACATTTTGTATGTCTGTTTGAGATAAATTACATTCGTCTAAACCCAGTCTTGACATATTATCGAAGGTATATCCTGAATAAGTAGCCATTTATATATTATAATATACATTATTTTTTATTCTAAATTAATCCTTCTTTACCAATAATTGTAACTTTTGAAATATTTCTAATTATTTTATCTTCTTTTTCAGTATTATTATTACCCATTCCACCCATAGCCTCAATAACAATCTTACTATATTGGTCAGAATATTTAGATTCACTATTCATGTAACCTGGATATTTTTCTTTAAATAATGGTAATAATTTTTCATTTTTATATGCAACTTTTTTAATAAGTTTCCTGAGTTTATTTTTATGTAGACAACTTCCCTCTTTTTGTCTGTGCAATGAATTGGTCTTTCAGTTACATCTAAAGCTTTCAAATTAGAAGTTATAATATTTGAAATTCCTTGGATATAACCAACTTCTCCTACATTATTGAATTATTTTTTCATAAAATTTATTATAAAAAAATTGAAATGTAATACTTAAACATATAAGTATTACATTATTATATACAAGATGAGTGATATTTTACAAACCACAAGTGAAATTGATATTGATAAACAACATATAATAACATTATTTAATACATATGTTAAAGGTGTTGAAATATGTTTAGAAGGACAAAATATAAACCATTGTGGAAAAGAAGGACATTGGTTAGAAACAAAAATGGGATTAAAACATAACGCAAAAAATGAACCAGATCTTTTGGGTTATGAAATGAAAACAGGCGAAAGCAAAACAACATTTATAGATAAGGCTCCAGATAATATCTTTATTAATGGTGCGCCAATGCCAAAAAGAAACGCGAATGAAAAACAGAAATTTTGGGAGAAGTATGCTTCTATAAAAGAATCAGATAAAGCTACTATAGGAGGTTGGCGAATTGACCAATTTAATTATTCTGGTCAAAAACTATGTGTTGATGAAATAAATAACATATTTGTTATATACGACTATTCACAAGATAAACGAGAAAATAAAGAGAGTATCATGAATTTAAACAAAGAACCGCACATTATTATGCAATGGAATACAGACGCATTAAAAAGCTCAATTGAAAATAAATTTAACCAAAAGGGTTTCTTTAAGTGTATAAAAGACAACAATAAATTTGTAAAAATATGTTTTGGTGGACCAATTACATTTGATTTTTGGATAGACCAAGTAAAAAAAGGATTAATATATCACGATGGTTATTCAAAAGTTAACGGTCGTGGTCGTCATGTATTTAGAGCAGCAAATAAATTTTGGAACGATTTAATTACTGAAGAGTATTAATTATATACTTACCAAGATGATAAGCAAATCTACAAGCAACCGCATTTCCTATTTGCATAATAATATCTTTATTTGAACCATCTATAATATAATTATCAGAGAAACTCTGTATTCTTTTTAGTTCTGTAATTGTTAATCTTCTAATTTCTTTTTCGTTATATTTAACCAACGCATCATAACCATCTTTCCAATATCTCGCAGGAATTGTATATGATGGTTTGTCAAAGTCTAACATTTGTGCCCCAAACCCAAATCCTTTTTCTTTATTTACACCTTTTTTATTTTCTATTCCTGCTAATGCTTTTTCACTTAAATAGTATTTTTTATCAACCTCTTCTTTTGGAATTAATATGCTTTTAACTGGTATTCTATCTTGGACTGATTTTATGATGGGTTCTGGTTCTTTTGGTAAAATATTTAGATCTTTTCTAATCCCTATAATTATAGTGCGTCTTCTATTTTGTGGAACTTCAAAATCACTTGCGTATAATTTATTAATTATACAATTATAATTTCTATTCAATTGTTCCATTATGATGTCAATAACATTTTCGCCATTTGCTGTTTTTTTCGAAAGCATCCCTATTACATTTTCCATAATAAATGCTTTGGGTTTAAAATAATCAAGATATTTCACATATTCCATAAATAGAGCATTTCTTGGATCATTTTTATCTCTTTTTCCAGCAATACTAAAACTTTGACATGGCGGACCTCCAACCAAAATATCTACATTTTTATTTTCTTTATTGTATAATTCATTAAACTTTTCAGGAGGCAACTGCGTTAAGTCCGCACAATATGCTTTGTGATGATAATTTTTATTATAACTTTCAACCGCTTTGTCCCAAATATCTATTCCAGCAATTACATTCAATCCAGCATCAGTTAAACCTTTTGACATACCACCGCAACCACAAAATAAGTCAATTACATTTAATGTTTTTGTATCAACCTCAATAATTAGCGTATTTTGTGGTGGTGTTTCTTCATTTAATAAAATTATTTTGGGTTCTTCAACAACTTTGTTTTTGCCATTAATTAGTTCTATTAATTGTGATTTATTTTTTGAACTGCACTTTGTAATACCCAATTCTTTACACTTTTCCAATAATTCTAATTTACTCATTTTTGATATATTCATTTTTTCGGTCATGTTAAGTGTAATATTATTTTCTGTATTATTTGAAATCAATTTTTTGTTTAACTCAATCAATTTTTCTTCAACTACCTTGTCTATTAATGCTTTTATCTTATCAGTTTGTATTTCACAAGGATTTTTACGACTTAAGTGTTTATCGTAGTGTGATTTTTGAGAAAATGATTTATAACATTTTTCGCAACTATATTTACCCATTTTAGTTATATAGTATATAAAGATTTTATTTAAATATTGTTTAACTAAAAATAACTAAAATAGTTTTTCCTAAATAATATCCCAGACATAAATGTATATTATTTAATAATTAAAAATCGGCGTTTCAGCGAAGCATAGTAAATGTAAAAAGGTGTAAAAGTCAAAATACTTTTCAACTTTTAAATTGTTTTTCTTTTCCCTTCATACTTATTACACCGACCGAAAAGAAAAATGAGACAAAACTATAATAAAAACATATTACTTAATTTTATATAATGAGGATTAAATTAAGTTGAGAAAAACCAGTTGAATAAACAAACAAGCGAATTTTATAAGAAAGAAGTATGGAGAAAAATGAAATTTAGACAATATAATTATGGTAATAAATCAATAGATACATTTTTGAATAATATAGAAAAAACATTTGGAGAAGACATTTTAATTTGCTATGGTAATTGGAGTAGGTCTTCTCAAATGAAACATTTTATGCCTACGATGAATAAAGGGTTAAGGAAATTAATCCATAAAAGATATGATACAATCACAATCAACGAATGTAATACAAGTAAGAAATGTTGCGATTGCTTTCAAGATTTGAAACATTATAAAAATAAAGAAAATAAGGAAGAATTTCGTCTATTAGTGTGTTCTAACTGCGTGAGTTGCGAAAACAAAAAATCGTATTTAGAACACGAGATGCTAATTCAGCAATAAACATAATGAATTTAGGAAAATGTTGGATATACAAACAACAACGTCCTAATGAATTTTGTATTTCGTCTCTCACCTCTTCTAAAAAAGAGGAAAAAGTTAGACAATCAGTTGATTTTACGGAAGGTAAAACTTCAAGCCACCAGAATTTAGAATGAGTTTGTCTCATTTTTCTTTTCGGTTGGTGTAATACTAACCATACAAATTATATCTAAATGCATCTTTATATCGCTGCATATTACCTTCTGGATTGCTTTCCTTCGAACTTGGCATATTACCATACAAGTATTGCGAAAATGCCCCTTGATCGTTTGCAACACGTGTATTTGGACAACTGTTAAATGATCTCAAACTATTGTCGAGCTGGAACTCTTGCCAAAGATCTCCAAATAATTGTTTATTTGTATTTTTAATACCTGGATTAAGCATCTGGACAGTTTTTTTAACATTTTTAGTGATGTCTTGGTCGCAATCAACATTAAAAGCTGGTGGAGCGGCCTTTCTATTTGGTTCATCATTTATCTGTGTTAATAAAACATTGCTAAATGGATTTTTCTTATTACCCTCTTTAAATTCAGTTCTTAAAACTGCATCTAATGTTACAGGATTTATAAAAGATTTTGATTTATTATCAAACATTCCAGTTACTTCATTACCTTGAACCGAAGGTAGCGATGCTTGAACGTCGAACCCTTCTAACATGTCTTTATTAATCTTTTGTTTACGCATACTATATAATACAAAAATTACTAATAATGTTAAAGCACCTACTGCAAGAACTCTTTTTGACATGGTTAAAATATATCCTAAAATCGTCAATAATATTATTAATCTTGATATTGAATTTAGTTTCTGTTCATAACACATATCTGCAGTTGGCCATAATTCTAAAATATATTCTTTATTAAATAAAATTGTTGGGTCATTGCTCCAAAATTGTATTGCCATTATATATATATAAATCTTTAAAAAAAGATTTAAATTATCTTATCTTTTATTTTATTTTATTTTTTTCCCTTTTTTTTCTTGTTACTATTGTTTGATTTTTGGTTATTTCCACCTCTTGGAGTTTTTTCAATTTTCTCTCCAGAGCTAAATAATTTGATTAATTCTTCATCTGTTGAGGATGATTGTTGTTGCGATTGTTGCTGTGATTGTTGTTGTGCTAATGCGGTAGCTTGTGCTTGCTCCATTTGTCTTCTTAAAGCATTTGCTTTAATTCTCTCTTTTTGTTGATCCATCTTTAATTTTCTTCCCATTTGAGCTTCCATCGCACCTGTATTTACTTTTCCTAATCCACCCATTCCCATCTTATTTAACATGGATTGAATATTACCCATACCTGGCATATCTTTCATTTTATTCATAAGCTCAGTTGCCTCTTGAATCATTTCTGATTCCTTTAATTCACCTGACTTAATTTTTGTATCAAGTTTGTCTCCAACTGTCTTAACTAAACCCATAAGCTTTGTAGGATTTGTCATGAGTTTATTAAATACATCTTTCATATCAGTTGCTCCTTCAAAATCTATATTTAAGTTTGCGGCAGTTTCTTCTGCAATTTCGCGTGCTAATTGTCCCAACTTTCCGTCTAACATGCCTGTAATGTGGTTGTTAATTTCATCTGCATTTGGCAAGTCACTCTGTTTTAAACCTTCACCTAAATTTTCTGCTGGATTGCCTCCTTCGGGGATGTCAAATAAACCTTGCATTTGTGATAATGTTTCTTGTAATTTAGACTTAAATTCATCTTGATTAATCGTCTCAAATAATTTTGCGGTGTCTCCAAACGCATCCTTATTATCTAATGTTCCAACAATCGCAAATAGCACCAGTTGAAGATATTTCCAAATGGTATCACGTGTCTTATCTGAAATATCACATTGCCATAAGTTTTTAAAATGTATCTTTGGGAAAAATTCAGTATCAATTTCCGATTCTTCTTTAAATATTTCATCATTTTGGTATAAAATATCAAAAAATCTTGGCGGTAATTTCTTCTTGCAAAAATCGAACAAAAGTTTTACAGATTTTTTCTCAGATTTTTCATATGCATTATTTCTATCCTCCTCTTTATCTATGTAATTAAAATCTTCCTTACTTTTCCACCACTTATTAATAAATGTGATGTACTCAGGGAATGTTACCTTTAAATCACCAACAAAATCCCTTATAACCTTTACAAATTCATCTGGAACTAAACTATCTGACATATTATTAAATATATTAATAATATATTTAAATCCTAGTTTTAATAATATATTTAAATCCTAGTTTTAATAATATATTTATTCAATTTGTAATAAAAAGTGGAGCAAAAATTTATATTAAATTAAATTTAAAATCATTTTTCTCTTCTTCCATAACACAATCATGATATTCCTTATCATACTCCTTATCATACTCCTTATCATACTCCTCCTTATCATACTCCTTAAATTGTCTTAAATTAGGGTCTATATAAATGTTCAAAGGTGTAAATAGATTTTGAAAATGTATTTACACCTTTGAACATTTAAAACGGAACAAAATACAAAAATAAATAGTATAATAAATTATATAAAAATATTTATCATATTATACTAAAAACTATGAATGTGTATACAATTAACTATTATTTTGACTCCACCTTTTGGAAAATCTATTCACATAATTCAGATAACTTTGTTAAATTTTGAATATACCTCATAACCTTTGCTTGATTATCAGGTCCCATATTTCTAACAGGTTCTCTTAAACGATTAATTGAATCCATAATTTTGTCTGAGTTTTGAGCAGTTAAAACATCTGAACCATAGTCCTTATCAATAAAAAAACCAATATCTCCTGCTGATATTTTATCTTTATATTTTTCAGCAATAAATGCTCTCCAAATTTTTACAATCATCTTTGGATTTGCCTTTCTAATCGCTGTTAGAGCATTTTTTGCTGTTAGAATATCAGCGTCTTCTGGAAAAACACTTTGGATATCATTTAAGAACTCAAGAAAATGGTCATTGAACGCAGATAAAATGTTTGACATTATCTATTTTTCCATATATCTTTTTAAATTAGTTTTATTAATTATTATATAAGTAATTTTAATTTGTATATATTTTTAAAAACTCATAGGAGGTTTATTTCCTGTTATAGAACGAATATCAGCATCTCGTTCTTCTTTCATTTTTCTTATTCTATCTTCCATCTGTTGATTTGATACATCATCTCCCATTTTCTTTGAACCTTTAATTGTTGTATTATGTTCATCGCTATTTGTACCAGCACCTGATACTTGTCCACTAAATGCAGTATTTAAATCTACATAATTATGCATTTGTCTCATACCTCCATTTCCTTCTGCACTTAATTCACTTGCATCTTGGTCTAAGAAACTATATTGGTCGGATACAACATCACCAAACATTCCACCTCCACCTAGAGAAAATGCCATAGGCTCCATGTTATTTTGTGTAGCTTGTCTAACCTCTTGTTGTTGTTGAGGTTTAAAAAATTCCAAAATTTTATCACCATATAATACTTGATAACCTTGTGCTAAAAGTAATAATGCAGGAACCTTTGTTACATTTTCTGGTAAGATTATTTTTTGACCATTCTCTAAAATAATATATGTTTTATTGTTTGAATCTTTAACTCTCTTATCAATGCATATAAAATGAATATCTTTTTGAACATCAGACTTCGACAATAGCTGTAAATATTTTTTACAAACTTCACAATATTTGCTATAATATAAAATGCAACTCATTCTTAATATATACTTAGTTAATCAAAATTAATATTTAACTCATTTAAAAAAAAAATGAATTAAAAATATTAATTTAAATATAAAGATATAATAGATACAATGACAACTCGTTCTGAAATGACCAGCTCTAATTCTTCTGATATTTACTCTCGAATTAATCCTCGAGTAGAAATTATTTCAAAAATAAATAATGATGAATTAAAATTTACTCTTAGTGGTGTTAATGTTAGTATTGCAAATTCTATTCGAAGAATAATTTTATCTGAAATACCAATGGTCGTATGTAGAGTTTCGCCAAATGAAAAAAATAAGTGCAATATTTTGGCAAATACTTGTGGGTTAAATAATGAAATTGTTAAACATCGTTTAAGTTGCATTCCTATTCACATTAAATATGTTGAGGAATTTCCACTTAAAAATTATATTATTGAGCTTAATGTACAAAATAATACAGACACTACTATGTATGTTACTACTGAAGATTTTGTTGTTAAAGACTTGATTACTGGTAAATATCTTCCTAAAGAGAAAATTAGAGAAATATTTCCTGCAAATGATCAGACTGGGGATTTTATTGATTTTGTTAGATTAAAACCTAAATCTGCTGAAGAAATTCAGGCAAAAATTATTAATTTAACTTGTGAATTTGATATTGGCACTGCTAAAGAGGATGGCGCCTATAATGCAGTTTCAACGTGTTCATATGGAAATACTATTGATGATGCTGTTCAAGAAGCAAAGTTGCAACAATTGAAGCAAAAATGGAAGGATGAAGGTAAAAAAGAAAAAGAAATTGAATTTGAAGCAACTAATTGGAAGTTGCTAGAAGGTAAGAGAATTTTTAAGAAGGATAGTTTTGATTTTGTTATACAATCAATTGGTGTGTATACAAATGTCGAACTTATTTCATTATCATGCAAAATTATGCTTAATAAATTATCTGATTTGGATTCTATTACTGAAAAAGATGAGATTGAAATTAAAAATTCTGACAATACTCTACAAAATTCTTTCGATATTATTCTACAAGATGAAGATTATACAATCGGAAAAGTAATTGAATATTTTATGCTTATAAAATTTTGGGAAACAGGTATAATGACATTTTGTGGTTTTAAAATGTTACATCCACACGACACATACAGCATTATTCGCATTGCTTATAAACAACCAGTAGAAATATCAACTATCAAGGGACATATAAAAGAGTGTATTTCTGATGCTGTCGATATTTATACCAAACTTAGAAAGGAATTCTTAAAGCTTGTTCCTAGATAAATTTAATTTATATCTAAGTCTAGATTTTTATAAATATTAATATAAATTTATTAATATTTACTTACACAACGGGATAATTATAATTTAACCATCCAGCTACAGGAACACCAAAAACTGGCGATTTTCCATAACCAAATTTAATTGCAACAACCTTATATCCCAACATCTTTAATAATACTAATGCTTGACTACTTGTATGTCCTACATAACAAATCAAAAACATTGTTTTATTTTTTGGTAATTTATTTAAATTTTCTTCCTTCATTAAATCTAACCAAAATATATTTGTAGCACCTTTGATATGAAATTGTTCAAAATCTTTTTTTTGTCTTAAATCTACAATAAATGGTTTTTTATTATAATATTTACTATAAAAATCTGTTGGTGTAATATAATTCCAATCATCTTTTGTATCATCTAAAAAATTATTGAATATATTTATTAGAGATTTATTTTGTTCCATATAATAATTATATATTTTTAATTCTTCGCTATTTATTATAAATTAAATAGTATTATTATCTGCAATAATTGTATCAACGTTTCTCTTTCTCATCTGATAATTTAAACAATACATTAATAGTGAGGGGTGTGATTCATTTACATATTTCTGAACTACAATATTTGTTACAAATAATTGCTTCTCTCTCAGTTCATTCATATAAAGCCGATGAATGTTAAACATATGAGTTCTATATTGCTCAGAAAATTCAATAAGTGGCTTTTCCTTTTTGATATAACATGAAACATAATTTGCGAAAAGTGTATTTGTAAAAAGATGCACTTGGTCTCTAAATGTAGAAAATTCTTTTTTGTTTTCAGGATAATACTTCAAAAAGTCCTTTACCTTACCTTCCTTTCTTAGACAGAGATATTGGTATTGTAGCTTTGGTTGATTACCTCTAAGATTTCTAACTTGTTCATAGACAGGATTTCTAATCTTAGTTCGCTCACCAGTTAATTTATTATGAATAATAACTCCAACAATATCATAAGATGTATTCATTGAACCAAATCTATCAACTAACTCTTTGTAACTTTCAAAATTATAGACTTCGGGAAATTTAACAGTGGACCCTAATTCACTAAAAAAGTCTCTATATTTAGCTACATCATAATACGAAACAGTAACTTCATTAAATTTGTTATTAATCTCATAAACACCAACAAGATATAATTGTGGTTTTGAAAATGGAACTACAATTCTGTTTTCAGGATGTTGAAGAACAAAACTATAGCACAAGCGAGGCTCCAATTTAGTAATATCAATCTTATTTTCTGAAGCAGCTTCCATAAACATTTGTCTAAATGTCTTTGCTTGTGGTGATTTATAAAAACTAGATGTAGCTCCTACAGTATTACGAGTTGAAATTTCCCAAGCACCAGTAATACCAATAGTAGGGTCAAAAAATACATTAATCATAGTTCCTTCAATAAACTCTTCGGCTATATTACACTTATCAAAATGACCAGTTTTATGTTCTGGATATTTTTCAATGAATACATCAGCTGAAATAGACTTTGGTGGTGCAAAACCGACTACATTATCTGCACTGTTAATTATTACTGAACGACATAAACCATAAGATGATATAAGGTCGTGACATAGAAAGTTTTTATCATATCTAATAACTCTATAAAGTAAATTATTTGAACGACACTCAATTTTATTTAATTTTAGTATATTTGAATTACTAACAATGTCGGCTTTAAGTAAATCATTAAACTCAGGAATTGATGACAGATTGTATGTAGCACTCATGATTATTATTAATTAATGAATTGTCTTTAAACTATATTTTATATAGATTTTTACTTAAGTATAAAAATATCTAATATAATTATAGAACAATGTCTAAAAAAACACAAGCCCAAAAAGAAGATGTAGAATTAAATCTTCAATTAGGAGATGTAATTCAAATTGTAAATCCTGTTAATGAAATACTTAATAATCAAACTTTTATTATTGATTATATCGATAAATCGAAAACGTATTTAATTAATACTGATACACTCGATAGAATAAAGTTAAAAATTAGTGAAGATGGAATTTTAGGTGATGGAAATATAAGTAGAATTGAAATACTTAGTAGACATGATAGTCCAAGTTATGCAAGACAGAATGGACTTCTCTCTGATAAATGGATAAATATTTATTTTGGTGGAGATTTTCCTGTTATAATAACTGGAGAGATAACTAATTTAGAAGAAGATATGATTGAAGTCAGAACAGTTGACAATGATATACTATATATTAATTTTGATTATAAGGGAATACCTGAAGATTTACCAATTGAAAATATAGAAATTAGAGAGAAGCCTTCAGAACCATTCAAGAAACCAGAGGTAGATTTGCTTGAACCAGAGGTAGATTTGCTTGAACCAGAGGTAGATTTGCTTGAACCAGAGGTAGATTTGCTTAAACCAGAGGTAGATTTGCTTGAAGAAATGGAAGAAGGTCAACTTGATATTCCTGAACTTGAACCAGAAAAGAAAGTAGTAGATTCTCAACAGATACAAATATTTATTCCTGTTAAAGATGTAAAAGACCAATTGAGAGAATTTATAGTTAAAGCAGACCAAATTGAATTTGGTGAAGAAGAATTGGGACCTCTTGTTCAATATATTGATGTTTCTTCAAAATCTCAAAGGTATAGTATCGAAACACAAGTTTCTGATTTATTAGATGAACTTCTCTCTACAATTCCAAATTCAGAGAGAACACCAAGAGTTTTAAATAATATTCATATCATGATTGAACGCTTTAAACAATTAAGAGAACATTTTTCGGTTTATGACCAATACGGAAATATTGAAAGTATTTTTGTAAAAGAAGCTAATTATAAACCACTTACAGAATATTTGAAAAATTTTAAAAATAATTTATACTGGATATTACCTGTTGTTAAAAATATAAAGAAGGTTTACAACGTTGAACAACCAGACGAAGAGAATAATGATATAATTAATTTAGATATTTCAAAAGATATAAAAGAAATGGGTGAAGTTATAGAAAATTATAAATCAAATAATTTACCTGCAGAAAGTAATAAATATAGCACACTTAATTCTGAATTATCACCTTATTTTACTCCCTTTAATTTAATTGGAGATGAAGAACAAAATAGTATTATTAATGAGGTTGAAATTAAAAATGATATTAATACAGTTATTGATAATTTAGAAGACATGTATTCATCCGTATTTAGTAATAATATGGTAAGAAATAGGCGTTTTGTCATTAGTAAATATAATCTTACACAAACAAAATTAGATATCACTAGCTCAACATCTGATAGAATGAATACAATAAGAGTTCCTATAACTAGAAATGATATTATGTCTATTAAATCAATACTAACTTTACCTGAACCAACTATAAGATTTTCAAAAATTAATTTGCCAGGAACAGATATATTAACCAGAGCCAAATTAAACGAAATATTTTTAAATTATTGGCAACTTTTGAAAAAGAATACAAATGTAACTAATGTATTTATTGATTCATTAGGAGAATTTGATTTTGATGAATCTTCATATGTTAGTGGTATTAGAAATTATATTCTAAATATTCCTGAAGAAGAATTAAAACCAAATTCTAAAAACCAAATTTATAATAGTTTTGTAAATACTATTGTTCCAAAAATTCGTGTTTTATTTAATTTAATGAAAAAGTATATTACTGGTAAACTATCTATTGTCGAAGTTGTATCCTATTTAGAACCATTCCTAATTTATACTGATGACCTTACATTTATGCAATATAAAGAAATTGTTGAATTCATCGATGAAAAAATTTCAGCTTACAATAAAAATATGATTGATATGTCAAGAATATTTAAATTATTATATAGATTTAAACTTAAAGGTAGCGATATATTATCTTCGAAAGCTTATACAGTAATTGATATAATTCAACGTGATTTACGGGATGAAATTTTTGAGACTTCGTATCAAATTAACTATTCTGAAATTTTAAATAATAAAGAAGGTACCCTATTTACAAATTCTGAAATTTTAAGGAAAATTGTTTTGAAAGATTATTCAAGACTATATACTACTGCGATAGCTTATGAAAATATTCCATTGATGTTTCCAAAGGATGTTACTGAAATATTTAATGTTGAAAAGGATGTGAAGAGAGAAAAAATGAACGAAGAAGAAAAGGAAAAAACTTGTGAAAATATTACAATTTCAAAATTATATTCTTCTCTCGAACAATTAGAAAATGATAATGACAAAATTATTTATTTTGATAAAAAATACGACAAAACATATTATGGTATAATGGAAGATGAAAAAAATGGTTATGGTAAAGAAGTAATTAATCTAACTCCAGAAAAACTCAAGGAACATATTGTTATAGACCAAATGAAAAAAAACAACTTATCAGAAGGAGAATCTACATATTTGGCTGATACATTAATTGATGGAAATAAGAAAGTTATTGATGGTCAACACGCTATTTTATATAAAGGTTATGCTGAAAATATCGAGGACGAATCCGATTATTATGTTAGAAAAGATAGCAAATGGGTTTTTGATAAAAACATATCTAAAAAGGATGGTATAACGGATGAATCATCTCTATTATGTGATTTACAACAAAAATGCATTAGTAACCCAACAAAAACAGACGATAATTGTGAAAGTATGAAAGTAAATGAGTTAGCATTACAAAATAGTTTGTTGAATAACATAATTAGCGAGTTTGATGAAAAATATAGAACATCTAAACAAGATTTTGAGAGAAATATAAAAGAGAAATTTCAATATTTTATCTCATTAATGCCTATCATTTCTAAAATAGAAACAAACAATTTGTTAAAATATAATAATGAAAAATTCAATTTAGGTTTAGGTATAGAAGATAATAAGGAAGAAACTAAATTCTCTCCCTTTACAGAATTATTGAATATTATATTAAGACAAAAAGACTTTGTTAAGAAACAAAATGATATTATTAGATTTTCAGAAAAATTTACACGTGAATTTATTATTGGAACAGGTGAGAAACAACATTGGTTATATTGTATTAAAACTGGTGCAGAATTATTACCATCATTTAAAAGAAAATTAGCATCGGCATTTACGGTATCACCTTATTCTTACCAGTATCAATTAGAACAAATTAAATCATCGAATGGTCAGTTAAGTGATGATGGTGATTGGTGGACTGATAAATATACAGGTTGGCCAATTTGTCCGGGTGATTTTGATACTGAAGAGGGATTTGAAGAGGGATTTAAAGTAACTTCAAGAGATGTTATTGAAGAGGCCGCTGGAAACAAAATTATGTCTGCAACTAAAGAGAAAAGTATTAAATATATTACTGAAGAAACAATAATGATAAATAATATTATAAATACTTTGGGTGTTGCTATGGGAATTAATATTGAAATACAAAAAGAATTCATAATTAATTGTGTTGTTGAAACAATTAAAAATACAGTTGACAGTGAAAGCGATTATAAAGAAATGGTAAAAATTGCAGCACAAAAAGGTAAGAAATTACCTTCTTATAAAGACCTTTACAATACAGCTTTGTTATTTTATACATTTGGTATGTTTTTAATTGCTGTTCAAACATCAATTCCTTCTATTAAAACAAGAAAAACACATCCTGGGTGTGTTCGTTCATTTACAGGATATCCATTTGAGGGCCAAGGCGATTTAAGTAGCTTAACATATTTGGCTTGTGTTACTTTTGATATAAGAGAATCTGGCGAACCATGGAATGTTCTTAAAAAATCTAATATCGAAAAAATACAATTACGTATTAAAGCAGGCATTGATGATAATTTAATACAATTACCAGAGGTTCAAAGAAAGTTTTCTGAAAAGACTGAATATTTACTAATAAGTCCTGCTAATGTAATTCCAGAGGAACATGATATTGCTCAATGGACAGATTTCCTCCCGCCTATTGTCCCATTTAAAATTAAACACTTAGTCAATATTTCGGAGGAGTTTAAACGTAGTTTAAAGGATGATTTAAGAAATGGTGTCAAAAATCAGAGAGAGAAAATATTGGTTGTTGAATCTAAAATTATTAAATTCTCTCTAGCTATTCAAGAAAAGATAAGAGAAATAGTTAAAAGACATAAAGCAATACTTCATACCACCAATAATGAACCATATCTTGAAAATTCGTGTTGTGATAGTAAAGAAAATGAACCAACGATTGATTATTTCAATAATATAGATGGTGATATTTTACAATTTAATTCAATTGTTGAAAGATTGACTAATATTTTGGATGATATTAGAGCTATAAATGAACCACCACTCTTTTATAGCAACATTAATACCAAAAATATATATCCACCAATATCTAATACTTTTGACGAGAAGACAATATACATGGCTTTTATATTTTATTGTAAATTTAAATCATTGAGACCAATACCAGAAGATTTACTTCCTATATGTACTAATAAACCAGATGTATTACTTATTAATCCAGCTGATACAATTGAACGTATAATTCAAAAGCTCAAAGAAGATGGAAGAACCTATACGAATGAACAGTTTATAAGACTTATTGAATTAGTTAGTAGAGAGAATATCATTAATATTAATATTGATAACCCTGTTATTTCATCTGTAGCTAAATTATCTCTTTTATTAGATGTTATTTATGATGAAAGTAATGAAAATGAGATTATTGAACAATCATTGAGGGATTTAATTAAATCTGCAATTGATACATTTGATATTGCTTCTGAAAATACTACACAAGATGTTAAAAACCTTAATAACTTTTTAATCAAAAGTAATGAAGATATGACGAGAGAAATTATTGAATTTGTCCAGAAAAATGAAGGTTCAAATGTTAGTAGAAGTTCTATTAGAAAATTTATTAAAACTATTTCTAATCTCTCTACTTGGAATGCAGATACTTCAAATAGAAATGAACACAACAAAATATCTAATGATACAATGTACACAGTAATAAATTTTTACAAGGTATTTATTGATAATTTTATAAATGTATTTCCAAATATTATTTTGAATAAGGTAAATTATGATAACACATTAATTCCTAGTTATTATGGGTTCTCTAAAAATCACACTAATAAACTTAAACGTTACATATCTGATTATTTTGAAAAACTTAAACCTTTTTATGGTGTTCCTTCATTATTTAATATTTTAAAGCAAATACATAAAAATGCAAAGAATTTAATACAACTATCAGAACATACACCATGTTTTTCAAGTATTAAAATTGGTGATAGAGTATTAAAAGGGGTTATTGATGAGAGAACTAGTAGATATTTATTTGAATACTATTTACTTCGTATTTTAATTAATTATATTGAGTTATCTGATGAAGAAGATATGATTGTAAGAGAAGTTAGTAGGAGAGAAGAAATAACCGATATGTTTACTGTTGATTATATCGAAGAAACCGAAACAAAAATTGACCTTTCAATGACATCAAGAAACAAAAATGAAACCAGAATTCTTACTGGTAATAAAAAGGAATTAAGACAAAAAGTTACTGAATTATTAATTGCATTTGTAGATATATTAAGAAATGAAAAGGATACAATTGATACTACATATGAGGACATACAAGATAGAGTTTTTAAATTGAGAGAAAGAGAAAAGGATATGGTTACTGATAAATTAAAATCAATGACTGATGAAGGAAGAGATATTGATACTATCCTTAAAATAAGTAAGCTTGCTGGTGCTGAAAATGATTATAGTAAAGGTCTTAAAAAAGGATTAACTGTTTATGACAAAGATTTTTATGAAGAAGAACAAGAAATGAGAGATAAATTAACTTCGGCAGAGAGAAAAATAAGAGCAAAAAATAAAGATGCTAATGATGAAAATATTGATATATTAGTTAATGATTACTTAGAACAAGAAGAAATAGATCGAGATATTGACCAAGATGCGTATGATATTAGTTATTTAAATGAAGCATATGATGATGGTAATTTCGATGGTATCGACGCTCCTGAAGAAGAATATGAAGATTACTCTACTGAATTCTAATTGATAATTAAGATAAAATGAAACCGAAATTGTTTATGAATATTTACAAAAACCACACGTAAATGTAGGAGATACAATTTAGATTGATTCTAATAATCACATTGGTTATAAAAATATAAGGTTATATTAGGAAAAAATGGTATAGATAAATTTAGATAAATATAATTATAAAAAATAGTTTATAATTATATATTAGATGTATACAACTTATATTAGAGAAAATAAACCATTTGCAGCAATTCTTTTATTTTTACTTATATTTGGTTCAATTCAAATGATGAAACCTACATGCTTTTATAATACAGATGGAAGTATTAGAGAATTTGGTGTTGGATATAGAAACAAAACTATTCTACCAATTTGGTTATTATCATTAGTTTTAGGTATATTATGCTATTTAGCTGTTTTGTATTTTATTAGCTCTCCCAAAATTTTTTAACAAAACTTATCTTCGTAATCTGCATATTTATCATCATACTCAGTATATCCATATAATTCTTTAGCCTTTGTTTTTTTAGCATTTTCTTCTTTTACAAATTTTGCTTCTTCTTTTTGTTTCTGTTCATTTACTTTCTGATTACTTACCTTTTTTTCACTTTTGATATTTTTTTTATAGAAGTGTTTGTTGTCATTTCTATTTTCTTCAAGAGCAAACTCCTCTTCTTCATTTGAAAATAAGTCTCTGGCAATTTGCAGGTCAGCATCTTCTACTAATTTTCTGTCTTCTAATTTTTTTAATTGTTCCGGATTTGAAACATGTAAAACTGGAATAACATAAGCTTCGTTTTCCCAATCTTCCCAACTATCAGTCATATTAGTAATGATATACTTTATATAATTGACATACATTTAAATGATTTTTGAAACATAATATTACGTGTAATAAACAATTATTATTTAGATTTTTAACTAAAAACATTCACTTTTTAACCTGTAATTGTATAGGTTGCGGATGCTTTTTCTTTTTGTTTTTTATCCTTTTGCTCTTTTTCTAAGAATTTTTGATAGTTTGATTCCATTGTTTTTGGATTACTTGCACAACCACGTGTAGTTATCTTAAGTTGAACAATAGATGTAAGAAGTAAGCCCGTGTATATATACCACATAGACTCACCTACATTATCTCTTGTTAATACAACCTCAAATAAATCATTTTTTATTTTATCAGTTTCGGGTCCATCTATCTTATATTTATCTTTCATTAATGGTTTAAGAATACCCCAATAGTCATCAAAATTATTAGGAACAATTTGATTTATTAATATTGATGTATTACCACATATTTTGATAATAGCATCAGCAGCTGTTTCCATTGCATGTTTCTTTTCAGGTGTCATATTTTGGTCTTCATCAAGTTTTTTCTCAATATCTTTATTAATAAGCAATTCTGTTAATAATTTATTTGCAGAACTGGAAACATAAAAATAACCAACAACATCAGAAAAAGCACTTTTAAAACCAGGGTAAACTGTTAAAATTATAACAAGAACACCAAAAATGAGTATCCAAGGTAAAAATGTTAAAACACCAGCAGCACCCATATTTTCTGTAATATTACCACCACAATTAGATGCTATAATTGATGAATTAACCATAAATTGTATCATAATAACTAATAATACATATATAGCTAAATACATGTAGTTGTTACTTATATATTTTTTATATTCTTCCTTATTACTGTACAACTGATATGGTAATGTAGGTTTTAAAGCAATGTAGTAAAAAAGAGTTGTTAATAAAAAAGTTACAATATTTAAATATGAATTTGCCATATAGATAATATGTATAATTTATTTTATAATTTTAACTATAAATAATATGAATTTTGAAGAACATTCTAATCAAGGATGGGCCTTGCCTAAACCAATTTTAACAGAACCTGGTGTAAAATATTTTTTAAGTGAAGCATTAAAGCAATCCCATATAATTAGAGAGAATTTTCATAATACACTTTTCAATATTGGTATGTTAATATTTTTTCTTTTAATTTTAGGAGCAATCCTTGTTTATAAGTATAAAGGTAAATTAACTCCGGTTGAGATATCAAAAAATAATAATCAAAAACATCAATATATTTTGGAGAAAATTAAAAACTTTCAAATTGCAAAACAAAGAGCACAACAAGAATTAATAACTGGACTACCTCATTGGGATAACGAATATAATATAATACATTCACGTCCTTAAAAGCTTCGCTGGAACATAAGGTAGCTTCGCTGAAATACAGTAACTTATGCAAATTAATTTATTAACTATAATATATATAATAATGCAAATAGATGAAATACCTAGTTTTGATGATGCTTTAACTGAGTATTTTAAACTTAAAAATATTTTTGAAAACCAACTCAGTACGTATAAAAAGAAAATTATTAATAATCCTACATTAAGTAATAGGGAAAAACGTTCAGAATATTTAAAATTGATGCCTAAATGTGTAAATTGCAAGAGACCATCTAAGACAGGTACAATTTTCTCACACAGTTATACTCCATCTGATGATAAAATAGAATCATATAGAATTTTACAAGCTAGTTGTGGAGATTTAGCTGATCCTTGTAATTTAGATATTAAAATTCAACTAGATAAAATTGAAAAAATTGAAAGTGTAATAAATGATATTAAAAATGAAACTAAAGAATATAAAAATAAAATTATTAATGACAAGAATAGATTATTATTTGGTATAATTGATACAGAAACAGCTATAGAAAATTTTGACCGCAATAAATCATACATTACTGAGATAACATCAGTATATGAAATGTATTTAGATATCTATAATAAGGTTACAGATAATCCAGAAAAAAAAGTAGAACTTGACGATTCAATAGTACAATCATATAATTTAATTGGCGAGATTAAGTCATGTATTAGTAAAATGATTGAGAATGATGATACACAATATGCTGAAGATGCTGCAACAATTTATACCACAACTCTTAAACCATTAATAGATAAAATTCGTGTTTTGAAATATAATGAAAATATTGTATTTTACGATGATGAAAATAATACATGTAGATTAATCCAAAATAAGAACTCTATATCTCAATTAAATACAGATGGATATCAAAATAAGGTGTTAAAATTTTCCGTGGGATATGAAGCAAAGAAAGCTCCTAAGAAAAAACCAGCAACATTTATTGTAGAATCAGACACTGAAGAAGGAACAGAGCCTTCAGAACAGAAAGAACTAACAATTAAAATTCAAGAACCTGATGAAGTAAACCAATCGGGTGAAATACCACAAGATGAACCTATTATTGGTGAAGGTGAAGACGGTATAGACTGGCACATACAAGAATATAAAGATTTATGGAGTAAATTACCTAAGAAGCTAAAAACAGAATTTAAACTAAATATAGACTGGATGAAAGATTTTATGTATAAATGTTTAAATGCAAGAAAGAAGGGTGGTCTTGAATGTAGATTACCTACTCCACCTAATATTATAATACCACCTAGAGAGATGCCAAATGGTCAATATGATTTTGGTGTTTCAATTTATAATACTGCGTTCAATAAACAACCAAGTTCCCTCCAAAAAACTTATTTAACTTTTTATAAAGAAGACCTACAGACAAAAGAGAAAAACTATAGCATGTTAGAAGATGCTATGAATAATTTAGTTGAGAAGGAAGTAGATTTCGGTAGAGGTTTTTTCTAATGTAATTATATATGCTGTTAAATTATATTTCAATACCAACATTTTTAATAAGTTTTGCGATAGGACTTTTTTTTATTTATATTTTAGGACCTGAAATAAAAACTATTTATATTTATCCTACTCCTGAAAATATAGATAAGATTTTATTTAGAGATAAAGCTGATAACTGTTTTAATTTTGAAGAACAAGTTGTTGAATGTCCAAAAGATAAATCATTGATTTCAAAAATTCTTATGCAAACTTAAGAAAAAGAAATTAATATTATAATATAGATGGGATTGAATTTTGGAAGATTTGTACATACTGAAACTGGTAAAATAATTATGTCAATGTTGTTGGGTCTCGGTTTAGCCTCTTTATTTAGGAGTGTTTGTAAGGGCCATAATTGTATTATTTTTCATGCCGCGCCTTTAGACGATTTTAAAGATAAAATATATAAAAATGATGGGAAATGTGTTAAATATATTCCAACAGCAACTAAATGCAGATTAAATGCAAAAACTTTAACATTCGAATAATTCCACTTTTAAGAAAATTGGAGCAAAATATTTTGCGTAATTATTGTAAGCAATCATTCTTTACAATAATTATGAGTGACGCAACCAATATTTTAGATTTACCAACAGATCCTGTCGGTGGAGGAAATGTAAGTAATAATATAAATATTACTGCTCAAGAACCTAAAGTTAATGTACATCAATCTCCATTAGGAATGTCTTTAGATGAAACTACTATTAGCCAAATTGTAAACGGATTACAACAAGCTACATTAGCAGGTGTCACCCAATTACCATCTAGAGATATACCTATGAATACGTCAGGAATTAGCAATGATCCACAAGTTATACCTAATTATGTTCCTCCTTCACCAAGTAATCATACTGATTACATAAGAAATTATCAACAACCAAGTGATAATAAAAATCAACAATTCAATCATTCATTAGATGATATGTATAATGAAATTCAAACACCATTATTAATAGCAGTTTTGTACTTCTTATTTCAGCTACCATTTTTTAAGAAATTTTTATTTACATATTTACCATTATTGTTTTCAAATGACGGTAATTATAATTTAAATGGATTTTTATTTACAAGTGTTACATTTGGGATTTTGTTTCATTTCTTAATTAAGACAACATCATATTTTGGTACATTTTAGAAAAAGAATTTTATTACACCCTTGAAGATTTATGGGATGGTATAATAAACTCATTATATAGAATTTCGTATTTTTTTTGTTGATTATAAAATACGCGTTGCTCTAAATATATATTTCATTATAATGTATTTTGTGACATAACTGATGATATAAATCTGTTTGATTTTTATCTTCAATAGCCAGCATTGGATAAATTAAAGCACGATTGCCTTGTTTAATAATTATTTTGTCAGCAATAAAATCATTTTCAAAAATACTTATATATTCAGAATAATAATTATCTAATAAATCCTTAGCAAAATTTTTTGAAATTAGATACATTTGTGTTCCTGATAAATATTCAGGATATTCGTGATATTTACACCTTTTTACATTTCAAACGCCGATTTTAACGACATAAAAAATAAAAGGCATAAAATCAATAGTAGGAATTTCACCTACGATGGTCTTACTTTTTCCTCTTCTAATTTTATTTTTGAAGAAGTGAAAGACGAAATATGGAAACATAATGGTCGTTCTTGTTTTTCTATCCAAGATTTAGTTAGTTTCATTATGTTTATGGAAGAATTAGCATCTCTGGTTCTAAATACGATTTTTTTGTTTTCGCAACTCACGCAGTTAGAACAGACTAATAACCTAAATACTTTCTTCCCTTCTTTATCTTTGTAATATTCCAAATCCTTATTACAATCACAACACTTTTTACTTGTATTACATTCGTTAATGGTAATTGTATCATATTTTTTATGAATAAGTTTCCTTAATCCTTTATTCATCGTAGGCATAAAATGTTTCATTTGAGTACTCCTACTCCAATTACCATAACCAATAAGTATGTTTTCACCAAAAGTTTCCTTGATTTTATTCAAAAATGTATCTATACTTTTCTTACCATAACTATATTGTCTAAATTTCATTTTTCTCCAAACATCTCGTTTGTAAAATTCGGTTGTTTCTTTATTCAGTTTATCCTTTTCAACAAGATACATCTTAAATTTATTATAATCCACAGATTTGCTATTTTGTAATGATAAATGAGTTTCTTTTTCTATAATACCATTCTTTTTTCTTTCCAATAATAATATTCGTTCATTACATTTTGCTTTACTTTCCTTTTTTCTTTGCGGTGCTGTATATTGTAATTTATTACCATTTTTATCCATCATATAAACCAATGAACGCTTACCCGGGTCGCATCCAACAATATTCCTTTCTTTCAAAGTGTCTAATTGTTCCTTTGATAAATCTTCAATATTATAAAATTCTTGTTCTTCTAAAACAGGAACTCTTGAACCCCATTTTTTATCCTTCAAATCTTTTCTAATAAACAACAAGCAACACGAAATACCATCCGTTTGAATTTGATGATGGAACTGATAATGTTGGTTTCTAAATATTTTATGGTTCAAGTTCAAAAAACTATTCCAAATATCACGTTGATTATCTTTTAGATTACTTAATAACATCCCCTTTTTGTTTTTGTTTCCATCTTTGTCTTTTTCAGGGCAGAATAAATTGATTAAACTCGCAGTATCTATAATAATATGCTTTGGAATAATATTGTTGCGTAATGGTAATGGTTGAAATAACTTACTTTCCATTTTTTCTAATATGGAATTCATATACAACAATCCTTTCAAATATTCAAAAGGTCTAACTTTCACATCATAATGAATTGACTTTTTAATTTCAGTAGGTAAAATGTTGGATAAATGAGTATTTTTCCATTCATCAAACATTTCATCAGTTTCATTATTCAAGTTCATAAGTTGATGTTTCAATTTGAATAAAATAGATTTATCTTCAGTTATTTTTGATGTTGTTATATTGATAAATCTTAAAAAGTGCTGGATAAAATGTTCTTGTATATTATTGTGTAAAGAAGTATGAATTTGCGTTGCTAAATAAGGAAGTAAAAAAGAAGTGTTTTTCAAATTGGTTTTTGTATGGTTAAGTAAAGGTTGGTATTCTTCTTGATAAAACTTTTCTAATGTTTCTAACAATTCCGTATCCTTACATTTCTTTCCTCTATTATCTCTTGTTCCAAGTGATTTTATACAATAGGAAATAAATATTTCATCTAATTCAGGTAAGGGTTGTTTATTTGTATAACAATTCAAAACATATAACCGAATAAATTGATAAGTGTGAATAACTAAATCGTTCATTTCAAAAACTAAATTATGTATATCAGGTTGTATCATTTCACAATTCAATAAAATAGTTTTGAGTGGTATTTTGAAAGTTTTGTAAGCAGACTTATCATTATTCCTAAACTCTTTGAATTCATCCTTCAACTTTTTCTTCTTTCCTTTCATTCTATATTATTACTAAAGATTATATTTTTATATAGTTAATTTAATTAATTATATAATATTCCTAAACATCTTCGTTTTCATTCATTTTTTTCATTTTTGCCTTTTTATTAATATATGCTTGTTTTGCGTATTCTTTTTTTTTCTCTGGTGCTAATGTTGAGTTGTAATTTATTTTTTCCTTATATTCCTTAACTTTTTGTTTATGTTTTTCTTTATTTTCCTCATAATATATTTTATTTCTTATTGGAGAAGTATATTTTTTAAGATGTTCTTTGGTTTCATTTAATTCTTGTTCTAATAATTTAATTTTTTCTTGTAATTCATTATTATCCATTAACTATATTATATAAATAGTTTTATATAATTTTTATAAAACTATATAAAATCGGCGTTTGAAATGTAAAAAGGTGTAAAAAAAGATGTTTTTGGCATTTCAGCCTTTAATTTAAAATTACTATATATATTATCGTTTCCTATCTTATATGGAATCATATAACTTAATAGTAAAATATCTAAGTGTAAAAATCTAAAATCATTAATAACCTTTTTGAAATTTTCATTAAACTTTTCATGAATACAAATATCATCTTCGCAAATGACAGCATAATTTTTATTCGAATTATGATAAAATTCATATAAAATATCTAGGTGTCCATATATAATAGACCGGTGACGTTTATTATATTTAGTTAATTTTTCATTTATTCGCTGGTCTGTATATTGAACTCCGTTATAAAAATTACAATCGATATTTAATGTTCTAAATCGATTTATCATTTTATTTCTTTTTTCTTCATCATTGAATGATAAACAATAAAATTGACAAATGCCAAACGATGACATTCTAATATTCTTTTAGATTTTCTTTTAGATTTTCTTTTAGATTTTCTTTTAGATTTTCTTTTAGATTTTCTTTTAGATTTTCTTTTAGATTTTCTTTTAGATTTTCTTTTAGATTTTCTTTTAGATTTTCTTTTAGATTTATTTCTTCGTTATATTTTTCAAATACTAATTTGAATGATATAATAATGATAGACCCATATGTTAATAAGTTGATTGAAAATTTGTCAGACGACACAAAAACTCTACAAAGACTTGATTTAGTTTTAGACGGTGGAGTATTTAATGGTAGTTATTTAGTTGGTGCATTGTATTTCTTAAGAGAAATGGAGAGAAGAAAATATGTTAAGATTGAAAGAATTTCAGGATGTAGTATTGGTTCTATAGCAGCCTTTTCATATTTTATTGATTCTCTCGATATAATGCCTAAACTATATGATATTGTAAGAGATGAATTTAAGAATAAATTTTCACTTAAAGTTATAAAAACGCTTAAAACTCATTTAAAAGATAGAATTCCGGATGATATATGTAGCAAAGTTAATGGTCGATTATTTATTTGTTATAATGATATAAAAAAAAATAAAAAGATTGTAAAATCACGCTACAAAAATGTAGATGAAATAATTGATACAATTATTAAATCTTGTTATATACCATTCTTAATTGATGATAATATTTTTTATAAGAACAAATATATTGATGGCATAAATGCATTTATTTTTAATAAAGAACCTAATAAAAAAATTTTATACATGGATTTATTAGGATATGATAAAATTATAAATACATTAAATATTAAAAATGAAAAAAGTAACTTTCATAGAATATTAACAGGATTATTAGATATACATAGTTTTTATATTAAAAAAACGAATACTTCTATGTGCAGTTTTGTGAATGATTGGAGTATTTTTAATAAAACTCACCATAGTTTTAGACTTATATTAGAGAGAATAATAATTAATATTATAATATTATTAAACTATGCAAAAAAATATCTACCTCACGATATTAAGGACAATATTATAGTTAAGATTATTTCAAAAATTATATTTGATATATTTAGTATAATTTTAGATACTTATTGTTTATAATTTAGTTTAAAAATCAAATTGTAAATATCAATAGAATTTAAATGGATGCTATTGATATTACTGATTCCGCTTTTTCTTTAGATGCAACTGATACCAATACGATTTTTGGTGGAAGTTCAATAAATGACTACACCACGTTTATTTATATTGGTGCAGCTATATTAATTATTATTATTGGTATGTTTATTTTTAATTTTTATCAAAATAAAAAAAATAGTGAAAGCCAAGGACAAGAACTAGATTGTGAAGGAGGGTTTTGCACTATGGAACAAAGTCCGATAGATCCTTCACAATATAGTAATTAGTAATTAGTAAATACCTTTCTTATGTTTTCTAGTCTTCTTTGAATTGTAAAGATTTAAAAATCCGCTCTTTCTAGTTTGTCTTTTCTTTTTATTTTTATCATTTTTATTTAATTTTCTCTCTTGCTTTTGACTTTTAATATCATCTGGTCTATAGTTTAAGAACCATTCTTCGAACTTTTTTTTATCTTTACTTTGTTTTAATTCTTTGTATTTTGCTGCTTTTTCTGTCTTCATTTCTTCCACGGATTCTTGATGACCATAACACGTTATACTAAAACGTTTTAATAACCCTTTTTGTGCTAATCTATTTTTTTGTTGGACGTCAAATAAAAATTTTGACATGCAAAGTATTCTATCAATAAATTCATTATAATATGGTTTATTAGCATATAAAAATGCTAAATAAAAACTTAACATGGTATCAATTGTTGCTACTTTAACTTTTTTACCATTCATCATTAATACATTGTAGCTATGACAACCAATTGGTTTATAAATAAATAAAATAGTATCTTTATTAACCTTCACTTCATAATGCTCTGGAACAATCTCTCCAACACCTGGTTGTTTAATTATTTTAACATTTTTTATACCATTATCATCTAATCTTTCTTTAATAACTTGTGCTGTTGTTTCAGGATTATTAGATAATACATCAAAATCCGCACTTTTTTCTATTTTTTTTCTTAAGTTTGCAGGCATATATTGTGAGTAAAGAGTATTTGCAAAACCACCAAAAAATACTACACCTTGATTTATTAATGTATTTTTAACCGCTTCAAATATTTTATCTTCATTCTCTTTATGTTCCATTTCACGCTGAAAGTCAACATTATTACAATCTATATCTGTTATAGGATAATTCTTATTTAAGAGTGTTAAACGTTTTAACACCTTTTCCCATCTACTAATATCTCCAGCAGGTCTAGATAATTCTAAATACATAGACATTCTTAAAAAATTTGGAGGTGCATATAAAACACCTCCAACACTAATTGCATCTTTTTTGAGAGAAATAAAAATGTCTTTTGGTAAATAAGTTATATCAGCAACAGCCATATAATTAACATAAACCTTATAAGTTCCATGATGTTGCCCGGATTTTGCTTCAACATCAATAAATCCTTTTTTATAATAGATATCAGCCAATTCTTTTGCATCTTCTAAGGCATTTAGAGAGAAAAAATCATAATCTGGTAGCTCTACATCTTTATTATAAAATCTATCCTCTTCTGGTAATATATTATTTATAGCAGTTCCACCATAACATATTTCTTTCTTTCGTTTAATAAATTCTTCAACTATATTGATTATTTTTTGGACATCTTCTGAATTTACAACGCGCTTACCCATTTTCTCTTCTGCCTGGTCTACTGCCATACGCAAAATTGCAAGTTCGCAATCTGCAAATGATAAATCTTTACATAATTTTTTATCTTTTGACATTCTCTTATATTATTCAATTAAAATAAAATTGAATAATAAAGTAATTTAAATTATATAAATTATACTAAATAATACATATGTCAACTATTGAAGAAAAAATCCAAGTTATTAATATTTCTTCGGTAGCTCGGAGAATTAAACGAGAATTAGAAAAAATGATAAATTTTGGTATTTGTCAAAATGATGATATTAGTATTTCAAAAAATGTAGATTTTAATAATGATTTTGAATATCATGTAAGTATTTACAATAATAAAGATAAAAGACATTATGAATTTATTTTATATAATCATTACCTTTTTAGTCCACCTAGATTAATTTTAAACCACAAACCATATTCGGAGTATTTGAAATTTAATTCTGAAGTTTTTACACGTATCTTTTATAAATATAAAGGTAATCGTTGTTTTTGTTGCGAAACAAAATTACGTGGTGTTAATTGGTGTCCTCAAATTACGATGCTAAATGTAATGGATGAAGTTGATAGATTTCATAAAGATTGTAAAGAAATTGCAGACATAATAATAGTAGCAGTTATAAAAAGAAAATATTTAATAAATGATATAAATATCATTCAATGGTTATGAATGGATATCAAACCATATTATAATATTATGTGTAAATTATCTAAAATTTAAAACTATAATAATCGGTAGATTCTTCGCGGGTAGCATAAGAGTATTCTGGTAACTGTGGCGTTGGACCTGGAACAGTAACAGGTTGATATCTCAATTCTGGTGGTTTTAATGAGAATGCATAACCTGCTCTGTCGAAGAACAAAGTATTTTCCATAAGGAAATTATCAACCATTTGATATCTCATTGCTACCATTTGACATCCTGCAGCTCTACATAATAAACCACTAGGATTAGATGGATTAACTCCGCTATCAGGCAAAACAATTGTCATAGCGCGTTTATTATATTCTGTCAATTCATTAATATCGGGAGTATTTTTGACATTATAATAGGTGTATTCTCTCATAAATATAGAATTGCTTGTTAAATTAACATATTCTAATAACTGTTTATTCTCTAAGAATGCAGTATTACTTCTATCAACAATTAATCCAACTTTATTTTTGAGCTCTAATAAAGGGACATTTCCTAAATTTTTACCTTGTGATTCATAACTATAATTCATCCCTAACATAATATTTGTATAAGACTTAAATATCTTAGCTAAATTGGAATACATATCTTGGTTATTGCTCATAAATCTTAAATGAATGAATAGTGGATCAGTTGGATTAGGACAAGTGCCTCCTGAAAACGCATAATTTTGAATTGTATCCATAACAGTAGCAAAATTTACTGAATTAAATGTTTCCTTTACATAATAACTATCACTTGTGCTAGTTGCAACAACCGGCTGGTTATTTACTGAATAAATTTCAAAATCAAGACATCTAACACCTTGCTTAATAACTGCTTTTAAGTTTCCTATATCAGTAAAACTATTTTTGTATGAACCACCTGAACAAGCATTATAAGCTGTTTTTATGTAATAATCAAATAAATTACCACTACAATCTGAGTCGGAACTTGTAATAGACCTTATATTTCCGTTGACGGATGGATATAAATTATTCATATAACTAACCTGACTATTTTGTAATCTACTTAAATAAATCATATATCCAATAAATATAATAAGAATAATGAAAATAAATGCTGTTATCATATATACTTGAAACTGTTCATCCATTTTTTGAATAGCGCTTAAATAATCATTTGGTGTTGAAGACATTATTAATATATTATATTATTTTTAATTTTTAGACATAATTAAATTATATTATGATGAAATTAATAATTAAAAAATAATAAATATATAGTATAACTATGCCGGGTGGCTTAATGCAACTAGTATCTCAAGGACAACAAAATTTAATTCTAAACGGTAATCCTAGTAAAACTTTCTGGAAAACAACATATAAAAAGTATACAAATTTTGGATTGCAAAAATTTCGTCTTGACTACGATGGTTCTCCAATGTTAAACTTAACAACTGAAAGCACTTTTACGTTTAAGGTCAAAAGATATGCAGATCTGCTTATGGACTGCTATATTTGCATAACATTACCAAATATATGGTCTCCAATATTTCCTCCACAAGCTTATCAACAAAATGATGGAACAACAGCTTATTCAGATTGGGGTCCGTATGAATTTCAATGGATAAAAGATCTTGGAGCACAAATAATAAGTAAAGTAACAATAAATTGTGGAAATCAACAACTCCAACAATATTCAGGTCAATATATATTAGCTTCAGCACAGAGAGATTTTTCAGGAAGTAAACTCCGTTTGTTTGATGAAATGATAGGAAATGTTCCTGAATTAAATGACCCCGCAAATGCAGGAGCTCGTGTAAATGCTTATCCAAACGCATATTATACCCAAAGTCCTGCAGGAGCGCAGCCTTCAATTATGGGAAGAACATTATGGATACCTTTAGGTGCATGGTTTAATTTGTCAACATTTCAAGCATTTCCTTTAGTAGCACTTCAATATAACGAATTATCAATAAACGTAACATTTAGACCTATGAATGAGTGGTTTACTATTCGTGACGTTGAAGATTACACAAATAATTTTCCAGTTGTAGCACCAAATTTTAATCAATATTATATGCAATTTTACAGATTTTTACAAACACCTCCTGATGAAGAATTGGGTCCTACATCTTATATAGATACAAGAACAAATTGGTTTGCAGATATAAATCTAAATTGTACTTATTGTTTTCTCTCTGATGATGAATCGACAATATTTGCAAAGAATGAACAAAAATATTTAATTAAACAGATTTATGAGAAACCATTTTATAATGTAACTGGTCAAAATAAAATAGACTTAGATTCGATGGGTATGGTAATAAGCTGGATGTTCTATTTTCAAAGAAGTGATGCGAATTTAAGAAATCAATGGTCCAATTATACAAATTGGCCTTATGAGTATATGCCTCAAGATGTTACCCCTGCACCAACTGCGGGAAATATTCCAAATCCAAATCCATTCCCTCCTCTAGGTGCGGTTACATTAGGTCCAGGTCTTGAACCAGACGGTTCATTATCAGGTTTATATTTAACAGGTGTGTATAATCCTCAAAATATAAAATATATATTAGTTGCATTAGGAATATTACTTGATGGTCAATATAGAGAAAATATGTTACCAGCAGGTGTTTACAACTTTGTAGAGAAGTATGTAAGAACTGCTGGATTTGCGCCACCAGGTTTATACTGTTATAATTTTTGTTTAAATACTGATCCATATACACTACAACCATCAGGTGCAATGAATATGAGTAGATTTACAAATATTCAATTTGAATTTACTACAATCTCCCCACCTGCAGACCCATATGCACAAGTATTAACTATATGTGATCCAGTAACAGGTGATATAGTAGGTATCAACAAGCCAACATGGCGAATTTATGGTTATAATTATAACATGTATTTAATAGAAGAGAGAGTAAATATGGTGGTATTTGTTGGTGGAAATGCTGGTTTATTATATGCAACTTAAAAATATATTCTTTAAATTATTTAATAAATAATATATTTAACCTACTTAAAGAACGAAATGTCATTTTCTCTACAACCATGTAGTATAAAGTTGAAAATTACTGAAAAGTCATGTAGTGAAAAAAACATTTTTGAAATTTGAAAAGTATTTTGACTTTTAAAAAATGGACATTTATGGCAAAAATAAATGTCCAAAAAAATATTATAAAAACAGTCTTACTGAGAAAATTTTCTGTCACCATCTTTAAAATTTATGGTGTCAAATTAAACGATTAATTTATTTTTTATTACGATAGTTTTTTTTATAAAAATTTCAATATTTTCATTAAAAGACATTATAAGATTAATATTTAGAATAAATCTTATAATATAATATAAAATAAGATGCCGAAAAAAGACGTTGATTATTCTAATACTATTATATATAAAATTTGTTGTAAAGATGAAAGCATAACAGATGTGTATGTTGGTCATACAACTAATTTTATTCAAAGAAAATATTCACACAAACAGTCATGTAACAATGTATACAATACTCTAAAAATTTATAATGTAATAAGGTCTAATGGAGGTTGGAACAATTGGGATATGGTCGAAATAGCAAAATATTGTTGTAAAGATGCAATTGAAGCTAGAATAAAAGAACAAGAACATTATAATCAGGTGAAATCGTGTTTAAATAGCTGTCCACCTTATGTTGATATAAAAAATTATTTCTGTAATATATGTAATTTACAATGTAAAGGTCCTAAACAATATAATGAGCATATGAATTGTATTAAGCATATTAAAACAATAGAACAATTATTGGAAATCCCTAAATTGGAAATCCCTAAAACTTATTTTTGCGAAAATTGTAATTATAATACAAGTAGTTGTAAAGATTATAATAAACATTTATTAACAGCTAAACATTTAAATAGAACAATTTTAGAACAAAAAATCCCAAAAATCCCAAAAATCCCAAAAATCCCAAAAATTTTTAGCTGTGAATTCTGTAATAAATATTATAAAGCTAGAAATAGCTTATGGTATCACGAACAAAAATGTGAGTTAAATATACAAACAAATGCTGACTACAATAATGATACCAAAAATATGAATAATAAAATAGAAACTCAAACAAGTATATTTGATAAGGATGAATTAATTATTACTTTACTTAAACAAAACGCAGAGCTTATTGAGATTGTCAAAAATGGCACTCATAATACAACTAATAATAATAATACTACTAATACCAATTCTCATAACAAGGCATTTAATCTAAACTTCTTCTTAAATGAGACCTGCAAAAATGCAATGAATATTACTGATTTTGTTGACTCTATTAAATTACAGCTATCCGATTTTATGGATGTAGGTGAGGTAGGTTATATACAAGGTATTTCTAATATCATTGTTAAGAAGCTCAATGCACTTGATGAGACTATAAGACCTATTCATTGTACAGACCAAAAGAGAGAAACATTTTATGTGAAGGATGAAAATCAATGGCAAAAAGAAGAAGAAGACTTTAATCGTATAAGGAAAATGATTAAAAAGGTTGCTTATAAGAATGAGAGATTGATGACATCTTATAAAGAAAAATACCCTG
>Ga0247840_10002130_pt1 | contig 36046 bp, 28 predicted proteins | sample LaCruzMarch2015__FD_192404 | JGI IMG/M metagenome (GOLD analysis project Ga0247840, IMG submission 192404) | Freshwater microbial communities from meromictic Lake La Cruz, Castile-La Mancha, Spain - LaCruzMarch2015_17m | ecosystem: Environmental > Aquatic > Freshwater > Lake | place: Spain...
CACGACCATTTTTTCCTAATCGTTCTTGCAAGAAAAACACAGGTCCCGGGGAGTTAAGCTTTATTGCTATAGCCACAAAGATTAAAATTGGGATCAAAACAATAATAGCAATAAAGGCTATTATAAAATCAATTAGAGGTTTACTAAATTTCAAATACATATATATATTAATTTAAATTACAATATAATTTCTTTAATTCATCCCAAATTATTTTTTGATTGTATTTTTTAATAACATTTTCACGAGCATTTGTACCGATTTTTATTCTTAAATCGTAATCATAATATAAAATACTCATTGCATTTTGCAAAGCTGATATATTCTTTGAAGCAATAACCAATCCATTTATTTTATGTTGAATAATATCATTTGACCCAATAATATTTGTAACAATTGTTGGAACCTCAAGTGCACAAGCTTGGATAACTACATTTGGGAAACCTTCTCTATAACTGGGTAAAACAAACACATCACTAGCTACAAATACAGGTCTTACATCTTTTGTAAAACCTAACCAATGAATTCTCGGATGATTTTTAATACATTTTTCAATGTCCGAATTTACAGGATCTAAATTGTCGTCAAAATCGCCAGCTATCAACAAACGAGCTTGTATTTTTTGATTTTCAATTAAATTAACAAAAGCTAAAATGAGCTCCTCTATCCCTTTATCCTTTACAATTCTACCAATAAATGAGAAAACAATTTCGTTTTCCAATATATTATAAGAATTTCTGATTTGTTTTGCCTCTGATATTATCTCATCTGTTTTGGTGTAATATTCTACATCAATTCCACACAGGCTTCCATTTGCAATTATATTCAAAGGACGAATTGTAATTTTGTTTTTCAACAATTCATTTCTAACACCAGTACCCTCTGGAATTGAAATGGTCGAAAAATAACATGTCAACCAATCTGTTGTCCAAAGAATATATCTTTTTATTCCAGTGGAAGTTGGGAAAATTAATCCTGCGTACGTATGAATTCTGTGAGGCACACCTGCAAATTTACCGGCAATCATTGCTAGCAAACCTGCTTTGTCAGTATGAGAATGTATAATAAATGGTTTCTCTTTCATAAAAAGTCGCCACATTCTGTATAAAGCAATCAAATCATTGAAAATTGAGATTTTTCGTTCCATTTTCAAAGCAATTGTTTTCACCCCTTCTCTTTTCCTAATTTCAGCTAATTCAAAACCAGGAGATGAGACTGCTGTTACTTCAAAATAATCGTTCAAAAATCTTAATTGATTTTTCAGCAATCCATTAATTGATTTTGGAACTGTAGTAATTCTAAAAAGCTTTTTCATTATAATATATCATGATTTTTTATTTTAATAACTGCTGCTAACTTTTCGCAATTCAAAATAAATTCTTTTTTTTGATCATTTGAAGCAGGTTTTCCTCTTCTATTAACTAAGTTTTTTTTTCCAATTAATGGGTAAAATAAAATATATGCTAATAGTCTACATGATTCTATAAGAAAGAATTTTACCGAAAACATTTTATTTATAGTGAACATAAAAGTTGCTCTTTTTAAGTTATTCAATGTATAATAAATTACTTTGTGATAACTTAAAGTATCAAATTCTCTATAATAATAAAGCAAATCATTTAGTATATAGTATTTTCTATCAGCAACATATCTGGTTAAATAGTCGGTATCTTCTGGACCATCTAATTTACTGTTATATTTTACCATTTGAGCCTCTTTAAGACGGAGCATCGATGTAACAGGTATAAACTTTGGTTTATCTTTAAACAAAAAATGAAAACTTCCTGAAAATTTAAATCCTCTTACTACCTTTAGTGTATAGTTAGCGTCAAAAGATCCTAGACCACAAGAAACTAGGTATATATCTGGATGATTAATCATTATCTGTACCTGATTTTTTATTTTATCAGGATGGAAAAAATCATCAGCATCTAAATATGTCAATAAGTCCCCAGTTGCATTTTCCAACGCAATTTGTCGGGCATTTCCCCTTCCTTTATTTTTTTCCAGATTAACAATAATAAACCGCTTATCCTTTTTAATATAACTTTTTAATATTTCTGGGGTATTATCCGTTGAACCATCATTTACAATCACACAAATCCAATTCTTATAAGACTGTATTAACAAAGAGTCTAATGCTAATTTAATAGTTGTCTGGCCGTTATATACAGGCATCAACACACATACTAAAGGATTATTAATTTGTTTCATAAATAAAATTTAAATATTTTGTTGCAATAAATTTTAAATTTAGTTTATTCTTCAGAAGCTGTGCCTGATGACCAAGCTCTTCCCTTCTTAATGGGTCATTGATTAGATTTGTTATTTCTTTTCCAAGTTGAACAACATCGTTATCATTAACAATAATTCCATTGATATTATTTGTAATCATATCTCTTGGCCCTGCAATAAAATCAAAACTAATACATGCTAAACCTGCACACAATGCCTCTGCCAATGCATTAGGGAAACCTTCGCTACGAGATGGAATTACAAAAATGGAAGACTCGGCATATAATCTATCAACATCATCAACCTTATCCAATAGTTGTACCCTGTCATAAATACCTAACGTTCTTATTCTTTGAACTAAAACTGGATCATCATTCTCATTTCCACCGGCAATAATTAACTTCCAATCAGGTACTTTTACCAACAACCACGCCTCTATTAGCCTGTCAAACCCTTTTAAGTGATCACCCATTCGCCCAACCGCTAACACAATGTTTTCTCTTTGAATATCATACGTAATTATATCTTTTACAGGATTGGGAATCACTTCAATTCTACTTTTACTTCCAAAAACTTTTTTTTGAAATTCGGCAGATAAACTTGTTTGTGCAATTATTCCGTAGGGTTTTATGAGCTTAAATACCAACCAGTTGAAAAGTAATATGTGATAATTATCTCTTTGTAACGGACTTGCTCTATCAGAAATATACACATCTTCTTTTCTGTTTCGTAAAGCCAATAATGCCAAAGCAGATTGTACTTTACCAAAAATAAGTATTTTTTTTGCTCCACTAACTTCAACTGCACGTTTAATTCCAATTATATAACGAATATATCTTATAATGATAAAAGCCGAATTGGTTTTGGTTTTAGATTCCAGTACCCTAATTCTATCATCTAGTTTAAAAAAATGGTTCTTTGATTTACCAAGACTAAATAAAGTTACGTTAACATCCATTGTAACTAGCTCATTAGCCAACAACGAAGCGACTCGTTGCATACCACCAACAGCAAAAGAAGGCAAAACAATTAAAAGTGATTTCCTACCTGACATTTTATATTCCAATCTTTGCAATAATTTGTGAATAATACAAATCGTCAATAGGGTCAGTTACTAAGGTGCCATCTGAAACCTCTGATATTTGTTTAATATCAATTTTAATACTATTAGATGCATTAGATATAAACCACTCATATTCAATATCTAAATGCCCAATATCAATTACCCTGTATCCTTCATTAGTTAGATCACTAGCAGCTAAAGTAGCTGTTGCTCCTAATGAGAAAAACAATAATTTATTTTTTGATAATTGACGAGCTTGTTCTAAAATCTGGTCGTAAAAATCAAAAGCCTGACTTGCCGGACAAAGAACTCTTTCAATAGATTTCACATTATCTAATAGATCATTTCCTATTCCAAATCTGGTTTTTTCTCCCTCAAAAATTACAATTTCTCTATTTTGCCATACTTGCTTCCAGAGATCAAACAAACCTTTTACTTCAGATTTATTCTTCATATCCATGTAAAACCTTGTTATATTTGCATCACCATATTTATAACCTTTCAAAAGTAGATGTTTATACATTTTATACATCTGAACATAACATCTAACATGATGAACCATAATCTCAAATTTTTTATTCTTAAAATTTGTATGGTCCACAATGCATATCATAAGTTTCTCATTTTTATTTAGAAAAACATCTATAAGACGTTTGCTTAATTCTATATTTTTTTTCTGAAGAACAAGACCTTTGTTAATAATTAATCTGTATTCCCCATCGCCAAATCTGCTAACAGAAATGTCCTCATTTATAATTTTTAAGAGTGTATTTCTAATTGATAATACATTTGTGGTACCATAAATTCTTTTGTAAAAAGGAAATAAACATCCAAAAAACAAAAAACTCACAACAACCTTGGTCCATCTGATAATTTTACTCATTGCCATTCAAAAATTTATTTGTAAATAACTTAATAGATGTATTATTTATGGGGTATTATCAACGATTCTATTATTATATCTGCCGCATTATATTTAGCCTCATGCCACTGCATTTCTTTGTCCCAAAAACCAGGACATGGGAAATAGGCTTCGTGGGCAAAACCATAATTTATTTCAACAATTAAGGGTTTATTTTCTGCTGTAAACACAAAATCATAAGCAACGCATTGTCCCTGAAGCTTTTGAGTTGTATCAAAAGCAATCTTCACACATCGCTCATCAATTTCCTCTTTTGCATATAAAATATGTCCACTTCCCGAAGCTCTAAAATCATCCTTTCGCACTAACCTTTTGATAGCAAAAGCCTTATCCGCAATTACAACAACTCTAATATCGAAAGCATTACCAGCTATAAATTCCTGAAACAAAACATATCCTTTCTGTCGCCCTGCAATATGTGAGAATCTTGTGGCAGTAAACAGCCTTTTAAAACTGCCCAAAATCCCTAATATAGACTTTTTATCTCCTTTCGATTTACGAATATGTTCCTTTAAATCATCCCATTTATTGAACGAACTAAAACCTCTTCCATAAGCTTTATTTATGATTTTAAATGCTTCATTCTTGCTATTTACTAATTTGACATTTGAAGAGCCAGCACCACCTCTTAACTTAAATACTTTTGGAAATGAAGCTTTTTGTGCCCAATCTAATGCCACTGATTTTTCGTAAAATGCCCATGTAGGAGCCATAGGGGCTTGAATTGATTCTAATAAATATTTCTGTCCCAACTTATCATCAAAGTGCCAACAAGTGTTGAAATCGGGAAAAACTTTTTTTCCTGACTGTTGGAGAGAAAACAATAATTGCTTAGCGAATAAAACATCTCTGGGGCCAGCATGATGGTGATGAAACATTAATAAATCACAATCAGCTAGTTCAGCTACAATATTCGAATCGTAACAATTAACAATTTTATAATCAATCTTATTTCGCTCGCAGTAAGAAATCCAATCCCTACTAAACCCCAAACGTGATTCATGAATAGCAATTTTCATAATATTCTATTTTACAAAATTAGTATATAAGGTCGAAGGACTAACAAATTCAATATCAGGCCATTTAACTAACATTTTTTTTAGCAGCAAATCGAATGATTTTAATCCCATTTCTCTGTTTTTCACATCAATACTACCTACAAACGACGTACGATGATTACTTATTATTATAGGTAAATTTAGCTTGAAATTAATTTCCATAGCCGACAGACAAACATCAACTGCCTCATTACAACCAAACATATTGGGTTCAAATAAAGCATTCCTAATTAAATAGTGTATACCTGAGCTCGATTGTTGTCCGGTGTAATGAATTTTTAATTTGTATCTATCATTTCCTAAAGGCATTTTTTGTTTAATTGGGACATCAACTAATTTTATGCCGCAAGTTAACATTTTTTTTTCAATTTTTTCACTATAAACACCCGAAGGTGGTGTAAAATAAATTGATTCGTATCCAAAGAGTGAAGAAAAAAGTTGAGTTGATTCCTCAATAATTTGTTCTTGTAAAATTATGTCATCAAAATTTGCAACATCGAAAGCAGCTCCATACCATCTTCTTTTTTGATTTTCAATGTACTCCTGACTCAAATACCAGTATTTATTTTCGAATGCTTTAAATATTAATGAATTCCTATTCTGAATGTCTTGCATCAACCAATTTACCTGAACGTGCTCTCTACCATGTAATTCCGGGCGAAAAATATTTAATTCAATTCCCTTTTTATAATAATCCATCACCTTATTGCTGTTTTCATTGGTAGCAAGCGTAACATCCATCAGTTCGTAAAAATATTTTGAATATTCATAAGCTTTTATTTTTTCAAAATCAGGATTTGCCACATTTGTAATAGCTGAAAAAACAGGATGATTACCCTGACAATCTTTATATTTCAAAAGCACATTAAAAAGCTCATCCATATCTTTGTTACTCTCAAGAGTATCGTATCTATCAAACCTATTATCCTCCATATTTAATCCAAGCTTGATTAAATTTTGGCGACTTTGAATGGAAGCGTTTCTTATTCCACCCCAATCGTCTGAAGCTATAACTACGTATTTTTTTTTTGTATGCCAACCGTTGATATTGAGCAACATTCGCATTAAGTCTCTTGTTTTCATCATTTTATTGATACTTTTACAAATAGCTTACGTTTTATTTTTATCACAATGAATTTTTATAATTTTCCCAACCTGGAGGTACTTTAGCGCTATATGAAAATTGCTCCAGTTTTTTTAAATCTGTCAATTCTGAATTCATATAAACATCTATTTTTTTATTTTTAGTGCTTCTTGAAATTTCATTTAACATAGCAACTTTTTGTATATCAAAACCCATTAAAGTAGCCATTGCGAGGTCATTTACACCCGAATAATTTGTAAACGAAATAATACCGAGTGGCATGGGTTCTGGTTTTAAAGGTCCATCTCCCTGCCCACCAATTATTCCATCGCATAAGCTAAAAAGTTGTCTTTGAGGATTTTTAGAAATTGTTCCATCAGCCAAACCAAAGATTGCTACTTTATTCAAATCTAAAACCATTCTCCAAGTAGTATCGTTTCCAAACCATGCTGCACCTAAATTCTCATTTTTCTTGGGCAAAGATAGATACCAAAAAGCACTTGAAATTTTACGTCCTACCCAATATAACTTTGTACCTTGATGTCTATTTGCAAAATCGACAGCCAACTCTGACCAAAAGCGGAGTCTGTTTTTACCCGGATAGCAATCGCCACCTTGCTCCACTCCCCCAACACGATGGTGAGGCAAGTAATCTTTATCTCCATTTACGCCCACTAAATTTTTTAACGCTGCAGTTATTCCTGCCTTTTGATGCGTTTTTACTTTCGGTACGGATATTACAATATCTGCTTCGAACAATTCCTTGGTTATGCAATACTTGTGAACTCCCGGACCATGCGATTCTGCTAACCTATCCGGATTATAATCTGCGACACGAAACAAATTCTTTTTTGAGCTGGTAATTGGTTCTAAATAACTATCATTTCCAAGGTCAAAAATCACATAATCGGTCAACGGACTTCTATCCTTTATTGGGCTATTTTGTATCGGATTAAATATTACCCTCCGAAAATCTTTTATCTTGATGGATACCTTATATTGATTTGATAAACTCTCCACACGTGAAATGAAATTTTCAGTTACTACTTCGTGCCATTTACAACCTTGTATAGGTGCATCACCAATTAAAACAGAGGCAGGCTTAAATTTCAATATAACCTCAAGCAAAGCCAATAAAAAATTATCATTCGTTCTCAAACAAATCTCATCATATTCATACACTGAATGTTTCACCCAATTAGGCTTAAGCAATACTTTCTTATTTTCAAAATTCTCAGATTTCAGATGCCTCATAAGCAAATCCAAAATAGAATTCTGCAGAAAAGAATTGTCGTTGTACAAACTCAGCAAACTTTCGATTGTGCGATCATTGTTTGAACCAAAACAGGTTTTTATATCAACAAAGTTCTCCATATTTATCCAATTAATTTACTTATTTCATCCGAACTCAAAAATTCCACATCCGGCCAACGATTCAATATCGCTTTTAATAGTTTTTCTAACAGTTCTAAATTCTTTTCTCTATTTTTTAAATCAATAAAACCAATATAATTTAACCGGTGTGAGCTGATTATTACTGGTTTATGAATTTTAAACAGTAAATCCATTTTATTCAATACGGCTTCAACAATTTCATTATTATTACTAATTGAAGGCTCAAAAGCAACATTACGAACAAGATAGTTCTGGTTAAACTTGTTCTTTTGACCCGTATAATGAAAACTTCTCTTAAACTTATTTACATTATCATTTGTTGGTTGTAATTGAAAAAAACCACCTTGTAATGCACTTACTTTTTGTGCTGCCAATGTTTTATTCAATTCATTATCCCATATATAACAAGGTGCAATAAATGTAGACGAATGATACCCAAATATTTTTTTGAACAACTCAAGCCCTTCTACAATGGCGTTTTGCTGAAAACTAAGCTCTAATTCATTTTCATAGTTTAAAGCGTCCATATACGAATCTTCAGTTATCAAGGGATCTATACTTAAATCGTACATTGCTAATTCAAAGCAATATCGCGCATTACCCTTATTCTCCCGTAATGCTTTCATCCATCTGGTTACATTCAAATGTTCTCTACCGTGAAATTGTGGGCGGAAAACGTTTAAAGCCATTCCTTTTTTCCATAACTCAAACGATTTTGAATGTTCAGGGTAACGGCTCAAAGTAGTTGTAAAAGGTTCGTAGTAATACTCTTTATAATTACATTCCTTAATTTTTTTGAAATCAGGATTTGCAACAATTGTATTTGCAGTGATTTTTGCAGGATTACCATTTTTATCTTTTACCGACAACAAAACTTCAAATAAAGCCTTTAAATCAGACTCACTTGCAAGAGAATCAAAGCGAGTAAATGCCAAATTATTTACAGGTATCCCACTTTTAATCAACTGATTATAGACCTGTTTTGATGGCATTCGAATGCTTCCCCAATCGTCCGACTCAATAACCACAATTTTTCGGTTAGTGTGGTAGCTCGGAAGATATTTTATTATTGTTTTTAAGTTCGACAAACCAAACATACCTAAATACTTTATTAAAGTGTCAAAAACTTTTGTGCTACATTTTTAATATTATAATTTTCAACATCCGGCAATTGCATTTTATTTGTATAATCACCTTTCAAGAATTGTAGAATTACTTTTTCGTCGAGTTTACTACCAATAGACAATACTGGTCTTTTAGATATTGAATAATCAATTAACTTACTTGGCGAACTATAATTTACTTTGCTTGAATTACTATTTTTATTATCTAATATCAAATTTTCAAAGTTCACTAAAAAATCAGCTTGACTCATCTCTTTAATTAATTCTATTCGAGATATGTAATTTCTCACTTCAAGTTTTCCAGTTTTATATAGCGGATGGTTTTCAACTATATTAGAATCGTTATAAAAGATAAATTTAAAATCAATATCTAATTTAATTAAATAATCAAGTAGTGGAATTGGATTTCTGAAATGAGGAACTAAACTTCCAGCATAAATTATTTTTATTTGATTGTTTTGTTTTTTGAAAGAATTAATTTTAACTTCATCAAAATCAAATCCTTGTGGTATAATTTTAATTTTAGCTTTAAACTCAGGATAAAAATCATCTATCATAACTTCAACAGGTACAGCAATATAGTCGCATTTTCGACACCAGAATTTTTCTATATATTTAAAATAAAAAAATTTTTTATAGACATCTGTTTTACAACCCATAAATGGATCTCCGCAGTCAGCCACCCATTTTTTTGTAAGCACATCATTCTTTTTCATTGCCCAGGCTACGCCCCAATGTATTGGATGCGGAACTGCTATCGAAATTAACAAGTCATAATCCGACATTTTTTTAAGTGCTTTTTTAAGTAAAAAGCTCAGTTCTACAGTTGGGAATTCGGTTGATAATTGCAGAATCCGTCTTATGATTCGGGCAATTAATGATTCATTTGTAAACTTATCAAAGCTTGTATTTCCTATATTTAAAAAATTAATTTTATGTTCTTTGGTGTATTCTAAATAATAATCTTCATTTAAATTAGGCAACATTACAGTTACATCACAACCTTGCCGAACTAATTCATTTGCCAATTGTGTTGTTCTGAAAGATCTTGGTGAAATTTCAGGATAAAAAGCCTTCGATATAATTAATACTTTTTTCATATATCAGAAAATTGATTTAACATAATAAATAATTGGATTTCGATCTTCTATAAACAAAGCTCCAAAAAAATTGCTCCAAAACAAGCTATGTCCATAATAAATTGTACCTATTCGAAGCAGATGAAAAATTGGAAGTATCAACAATATTGAACTGTATTTTAATAGATTAGTCGATAGTTTTGATAGATTTACATTGCTTATTATTAACAATAAAAGCGAATACATAAAAAAATCGGAGAGTGTAATAAATCTCCCCATTGATGGTATTGATGATAAAATATTTATAAAAAAACCAAGAAAAAGAAAGGTTATCATTAAATTTTTAATAATCATATTATCTTCTATTTTTTTTATATTTTTCCAAAAAACAAATAAAACAATGTATTTAAATGCCATAGACATATATTTTGAAACAAATAAATAAGTTGACCAATCTTTAACGCCTTCAGATATAGATATTGCCAACTCTTCATTTAAGTATGCATCAGCTTTATAAATTAAAAATTTTGGCAAATAATCTATTATCATTGTTTTTAAACCCTCCATATCAATATCACTAACAAATAATGAGATAAGATAAATATAAAAATAAGTTTTGATATTTTTCTGAGGTAAAAATTGTAGAATTACAAATAATGACAAAGGCAAAACTAATGAAAAATGAATAAGAATTGAAACGAAAGCCCAAATTAAGTAAATGGGTTTTTTATCGAAAACGTACCCAAATACACCAAAAATAAACACATGTAAAGCAACATACATTCGTCCGCCATTAATATTCCAAATTGGGTTGACTAAAAAAAGCATCGCGATAAAAATCCAAACATAAGCTTGATTTGTAGAGATTTTAAAATAATTTAAAATTCGCCATACATTTCGAGAATAGAAATACCCGAAAATTACAGCCATTATTAAAAATAAATAATGTGCATTTGATGTAAAAATTGAGACTATTAATGTTACAAGTAATTGATATACATCTACATTACCGTCTTCAATAAACAAATCCGAAAATACATCTTTAATTGTTGTATTGGGTGAATGCATATCGACTAAAGCTTTAGCTATTCTTGAACTATCTGCCCCTGTGTCAAAAACAGGATTAAAAATAAACACGAAACCCATAAATGCACAGCCATACCAAAACAAATTTTTAGAACTTTTTGAATCAAACTTTGCTATGCTTAACAACATTGTCCAAAATGGAAATAATGCTGCAAAAATGTATTTATATTTATTATTCTCCAAGCTTAATGCTTTAAAATGCAAATTAATATTTATGTTCTACTTTTATATAAGATATTAAGCGAATTAATATTTTAAAATTTCCAAGGTGTTTATTTGAACCTCCTTTGAATAATATTTTTCAATTAGTTCTTTATTTTTAGTTATACTCCGTTCAATAGTTGGACCATTACTAAATAATAAATTATTATCGAAAATTTGAAATCCCCTCTTGGTAAAAGACTCATAAGTAGTTGTTTGAGGATTTATATAAACAATCTTCCCTAATGATAATAATGATAAAGTAACCCCTAATGCTTCTTGTCGCCAATGATCAAATACAGCAATATCTATATCACTTAAAATACTATTATATTTTTCAATCGAAATAAAATCATCAAGATATTGAAATTTTTCGCCAAAAATTTGTGTACCATCTTGAATAACAGTTGATTTATAGTCTTTATCGTTACCATAGCTCAATGGACACAAAATATATTCAATATTATTTTCGAATGGTTTAAGTTTTTCAAAAATATACTTATGATTATTGTTCTTACTATTACTATTGCCAACTAGTATTTTAACTTTGTCATTAAGTTTTCTTGGGAAAAAATTATTAGTGCTAATAGTATTACTTAAATACATTGTTGCGTAATGATAACTTGCATCATTTTTAAGAATTTTATTTGCCAAAATAACGTCACCTTCAATATGTGAAACATATCGCCGCACATGTTTTAGCAAAAATCTATCAATATCAGGAAATGATCGTTTCGATTCAGAAATCATTGAATAAAGATCTGCTCCCATAATAAGCCATGCAACTTTTATGATAAATTGAGGAAATAAAAGAAACAAAAATGAAAAATGAACACCATGTAAATAAATAATATCTGAATTCTTACATAAACGGTAAAATAAAATAGTGTTTGAGAAAAAATAATTTCTATATCTCGATAAAAATGAATAAACATTATTATATGAATATTTCGACTGATCAAAATCATCAGATATAAATAAAAATGTATGATTATTCAATTTTAAATTATCATTTACAAATTTGCAAAGTGGTAATGCAAATTTATTTGGTTCTGCAATATGAAGATAATTTGCCATAACAACTCTAATTAACTTTTAATATAATATCTCAAATTAAATTGATTCAACTTTTGAAAAACCAAGTTTATTTAAAATTGTATTTTTAATAAATATGTATTCTTTCTTTTTTAAAAGTTCACCTGTGATTAATACAATAAGAGTTCCTGTAGAAATCTGTATTAATAAAGTAATAACAGAAATAAATGGGCTAAAATATCCAACAGAATATACAATTACACTCATTACCAAAGCTAAAGAAAAGGAAGGAAATATATCCCTCAGTTGCTCTGAAATTGGATAATTCAATATTTTATTTGATTCGTGATTAAATAGCACATAAGCTAATAAAGCAATTACAATCATGCCAACTATCAACGCTTTTATTCCCAAAAATACACCAATAAAAATATTTGGAATTGTCAGTAATTGAGTTATCAATTGAAGTTTAAAATACAAATCTGACCTCCCAACTACATTCAAAACATTAATATTCATCGAGTTTATAGGAATCATAATTCCTAATAGCGATAGCATTTGTAATAACTCCACCGATGGTAGCCATTGCGCTCCAATAAGAGTAATAATCATTGCTTTTGCAATTGCTGCCATGCCTAACATTAATATTGAAATTATATAAAATGTATTCGTAAACATATCTCGAAACACCTTTTTCATTTGTTTTTTATCATCTTGCAGGGTAGCTAATACTGGATATCCAACAGAAGTTACTATCCCAGAAATATTAGAACTTGGCAAATTTTTGAACATTTCGGCACGTGTAAAATAGCCTAAATCCTGTGTTGTAAAATATTTGGCAATTAAAAGATAGTTTATATTCTGAAGAAACGTTCCAATTAATCCACTCAATAATAGTTTTGACCCAAAACTGAAAAGCTCCTTGAAAGATTTTATGCTGAACACAAAATCGGGTTTCCATTTATTCGTAGCCCATAAAAGAACGGCAACGAACGTGCTATACGATAAGGTTTTGAAAACTAAGCTCCAAACCCCAAAACCTGTATAAGATAAAATAACAGCAATAATTCCAGACAAAATTGAACTTAAAATTGAAATTTTTGACTGCAATTTAAAATCAATTCGTTTTGTAAGTTTTGCTTGCTGAATAATTGAAAGTGAATTTATTATCAATCCAAATCCTAATACTTGAATTAATGGTTTTAGTTCAATATTTTTAAAAAATGTACTTATTGCCTCTGCAGAAAAGTATAAAATAGAAAAAAACAATAAACTAACACCTAAATTAAAAAAAAATGCAGTTGAATAATCCTTTTGTGAGCAGTTTTGCTTTCTTATTATAGCTTGGCTAAAACCACTATTTACAAACACCTGAGATAAAGAAATCACAACTGTTATCGTACCTATCAATCCAAATTCGGTCGGTGACAAAAGTCTAGCAAGAATAATTCCTATAATAAATTCAATTCCTAATGCTGCGAAATTCCCTGTTGAATTCCAAATAACACCACTTATCGCTTTGTCCTTTAAAGTCATTCTGATTTTTTTATTTCAAATTCTCCCAATACCACTTCACCGCCTCTTTCAATCCTTCTTTAAAAGTAAAAGCCGGTTCGTAACCCAATAAATTGCGGGCTTTATCGATACTGGCAAGCGAATGGGGTATATCGCCAAGGCGGTTTGGACCGTGTATCACTTCTAAATTCTTTATTTCGGGATCGTATTCGCTCAAAAATTCTTTGAGGTAATCTACTAACTGATTGAGCGTTGTGCGCTCGGAACAGGCGGTATTGAATATTTGATTTAAGGCTGCTGTGTTATTGGTTTCCAACGCCAAAAAATTCATGCGTACCACATTATCAACGTAGGTATAATCGCGCGAAAATTCGCCATCGCCATTTATCGTAATGGCTTCGTGAGCAATGAGTTTTTTTACGAACAAGGGTATAACGGCTGCATAAGCTCCAAAAGGATCTTGTCGGCGGCCATACACATTAAAATAGCGCAATCCTATACATTCCATGCCGTAGGTTTTGGCAAATACGTCGGCATAAAGCTCGTTAACTAACTTTGTAACAGCATAAGGCGAAAGTGGTTTTCCTATCACATCTTCCACTTTAGGCAATGCTTTGCTATCGCCATAAGTGGACGAACTGGCAGCATACACAAAGCGTTTAATACCCGCATCGCGCGAAGCAACCAACATATTTAAAAAGCCAGAGATATTGGTATCGTTGGTGGCAATAGGATCGTTAATGGAGCGTGGTACAGAGCCCAGAGCGGCTTCGTGAAGCACATAATCAACGTTCTGAACTGCTCGTTGACAGTGTTCCAAAATACGAATATCACCTTCGATAAACTTAAATGTCTGCGGATATTTTACATAAAATGGAGCAATATTCATCGGGTTTCCGGTTGCAAAATTATCCAAACAAGTTACATTGTCGCCTCTATTTAGAAGCGCTTCGCAAAGATTTGAACCAATAAAACCGGCACCGCCCGTTACAAGTATGTTCATAAAATTTGAAGTTAGAAAAAAATCATTTTGTAGTTAATCTTCACTTAGCAAATATACGGGCTATCAATTAGTTACAATGTAACACTATTTGGAAAAATACAGTCGTAAATAAAAGTATTTTTTGTAGCAAACAATACTACAGAGCATCCTTTAACTAAGCAACGCACAATAATATTAACTATCTATTAATAAGCATGTTAAATGGTAATTTTGAGCGGTTTATTTAAAATAAAGCAACGTAAACATCACAGTATCATGGCTTGTTATCAAAATAATTCGGATACTTTATAACTAAATTTATAAACACATTGAATTTATAAATTACATCGCTTGTCAACATTTTGAATTTAGGAAAAAGAGTTGTGATTAAAACATTTTGCTTACTTTTGTGTATATTTATAAATTATCGATAAAATCATTTTTAAAACAATATGGAAGAAGAAAAAATTACGGGATTACCCGAAAATGCATCGCGCGAGTTGCGCGAAGGCGAAGTTTACAAACCGTTATTATCGCCTGATAGGGAATATCCCGAAGCTAACTTTCGCTCTGTGAGTTGGGGTTTACTTATGGCTGTGCTTTTTTCGGCAGCTGCGGCTTATCTCGGACTTAAAATTGGTCAGGTTTTCGAAGCGGCAATTCCCATTGCCATTATTGCCGTAGGATTGTCGAGCGCTTCTAAGCGCAAAGGTGCGCTGGGCGAAAATGTGATTATTCAATCCATAGGTGCAAGTTCGGGCGTGGTGGTAGCGGGAGCCATTTTTACATTGCCTGCGCTCTATATTTTACAAGCTAAATATCCGAATATTACCGTTAGTTTTATGCAGGTTTTTCTGAGTTCGCTGCTCGGTGGTATTTTGGGAATCCTCTTTATGATTCCGTTTCGTAAATATTTTGTTTCGGATATGCATGGCAAATATCCTTTCCCCGAAGCTACTGCTACAACGCAAGTATTGGTGTCGGGCGAAAAAGGCGGCGATCAAGCGAAACCGCTAATTTTAGCTGGTATAATTGGCGGACTTTACGATTTTGCAATTGCAACTTTTGGTACCTGGAGCGAAACGTTTACCTCACGCGTATTGCCATTCGGCGAGCAAATTGCCGACAAGGCGAAGTTTGTTTTTAAAAACAATCTTGGTGCTGCTGTATTGGGTTTGGGTTATATTGTAGGATTAAAGTATTCAGCCATAATTGCGGCTGGTTCGGCATTGATTTGGTTTGTAATAGTACCTTTATTGCCAACACTTAGCGATAGCTGGATTCAAGCATTGAATCCGAATTTTGCATTGGAAATAAGTGATATAGCACCAGAAGTTATCTTTAAGGAATTTGCACGCCATATAGGTATTGGTGGCATTGCTATGGCTGGTATTATTGGCATTATCCGTTCGTGGGGAATTATTAAAAGTGCTGTGGGATTGGCTTCGAAAGAGTTTAAAAGTAAAGGGTCTGCTGTAAGTGTGGAAGTGAAACGTACGCAGCGCGATTTGTCGATGAAAATCATTACCATAGGCGTTATTTTGGCACTTATTTCTACCTTTTTATTTTTCTATTTTGGTGTTGTTAATTTCAATTTAATGCATGCCGTGGTAGGTATTGTAGTGGTGGCTGTAATTGCCTTTTTATTTACTACAGTAGCTGCAAATGCTATTGCCATTGTTGGTACAAACCCTGTTTCGGGCATGACGTTGATGACGCTCATTCTATCGTCGGTAGTAATGGTTGCTGTAGGTTTAAAAGGCGAAGCGGGCATGGTAGCTGCATTGGTTATTGGTGGTGTGGTTTGTACTGCATTATCCATGGCAGGTGGTTTTATTACCGACCTCAAAATTGGTTACTGGATTGGTACAACGCCCGCCAAACAACAAACCTGGAAGTTTCTGGGAACGTTGGTTTCGGCTGCCACAGTTGGAGGTGTAATAATGATATTAAACAAAACGTACGGTTTTACAGGCGAAAATGCATTGGTAGCACCGCAAGCTAATGCTATGGCAGCTGTTATCGAACCGCTTATGTCGGGAGCAGGTGCTCCGTGGTTGTTGTATGCAGTGGGTGCTGTAATTTCGATAGCACTTACATTTTTCAAAATACCTGCATTGGCATTTGCCTTGGGAATGTTTATTCCTATGGAGCTCAATGCACCGCTACTCGTTGGAGGATTAGTAAGTTGGTATGTTTCAACACGTTCGAAAGATAAGGCGTTAAACACTGCTCGTCACGAACGAGGAACTTTATTAGCATCTGGCTTTATTGCAGGTGGCGCGCTTATGGGCGTTGTTAGTGCTGGTTTGCGCTTTGGTGGTTTCAACTGGATGAATGCCGAATGGGTGGAAAGCAATGGCGCTCAATGGCTTGGATTAGTTATGTACGGAGCTATTATCGGGTATCTGATTTGGGATTCGTTGCGTGCAAAAAAGGAATAATCACCTCACCAAAAAGAACGCAAATTACGCAAAAAAACCACAAATTCACACAAACAATAATTTGTTATATTTTACATATCTACAAAATTGTTAGATAAAAAAATTTGTGAAAATTTGCGTAATTTGTGTTCAAAAAACTCTTCACCCCGATAGTTATCGGGGCTTCAAACCTTTCAAACTCTTATCTTCCCGCCTGCACAATATAATTTCGAAGTTCGTTATTAAACTCTTCGTTTTCAATTAGTTCTTCCAAATTAAGATGGAAGCGATATCGCCAACTGAATTTTGAATTGGATGGCACATTAATACGCTCATCGTGAGGATTTTTGCGTCGAACTTTATCCGAAATACTAACTAAATCCTGCAATTGAAAAATTGCCCACATGGCAGGAGAATGTAGATGTTGCAACAAAATATCGCGACAAATCCACCATTCGCAAAAATAGGGAGCCTCACCCCAATGACCGAGCTGCGAATTGTAAAAACGCTGTGTTACGCCACGATCCTCTTCCCACCAACCGCGTATAGTGCTCATATCGTGGGTCGAAGGTGTTACTACCGACAAGTAAGGCGCATCTGCCGGATGAAAAAACTCAATTTTATCGGATTTTGGTGCTCGTTGTACTTCGAGACTTAAAATTGATAGTTCTTTCATAACCGAAGTTACGCAAGGAGTCATCATTCCCAAATCTTCGCCACAAATAAGCATATTGGTAGCGCGTTTTAAAGCCGGCAGTTTTTCCATACCCGATTGATACCAATAAGCATCCTGACGGCGGAAAAAATAATCGACATACAATTCGCTCAATTTCTGCTGTGTATAATTATCCAATTCCATGTAAGAACGCAGCGATTGCATGCCAAATCGAGGATAAAATTGCATACCGTTTGTGCCTTCCACTTCGAAAAACAGCACATTCGAAATTAAATCGAACAATCCCCACTTAATTCGGTCGCTGAATTTGCCTTCTTCGTGTAACTTTTCAACAGTAGCCTGCAAATTATATGGTGCTTTCAAACGCAACACCCAGCCATCTTCAATTTGTAAACAATTCGATTTTACCCAAGCTGCTTCCTCTCCAAAAAAGTCCCACAGTAGCTGATCGGTAATGAAAGGTTTACAAAAACGATTGAAGTCAAACCAAATTCCCTTATCCGAAAACTCATGAATATGTATGGGAGTAGAAGGAAACAGATGTCCCATAATGCCTTCAATCTGACTGGTAGGAATTTGCCAAATTCGAAAAAAACCTAATATATGGTCGATGCGAAAAGTGTCGAAATAGTTCGAAAGTTGCGAAAAACGCTTTTTCCACCAATCGAAACCCGAACGTTGAATCATATCCCAGTTATACGTTGGCAGTTCCCAATTTTGCCCCTTAATTGCAAACATATCGGGCGGTGCACCAGCATTACAATGCATGTGAAATAATTCGGGCGAAACCCAAGTATCCACACTATTTCTATTTACACCGATAGGTATATCCCCTTTGAGCACAATGCCATGTTGGTGGGCATAATCGGCTGCCTTAAGCAATTGAATGTGAAGATGATATTGTATAAAATATTGCAACGCCACATCGTCGTAATGGGCTTGGTTTTCGTCAACAAAAGCAGCTATTTTTGCTTTATCAAAACGGGCATAATCGTCCCATTTACGGTAATCGTGCGTTCCAAATTTATCGCGCAATACGCAATATGCCGCATAAGGAACCAACCAGTATTCGTTTTTTTCAAAAAAACTTTTGAAATTGTTGTTTTTCAAAAATTTATCTTTTTCGAGCAAAAATAATTCCTTTGAATATTTTAATTTAAAATTGATTACGTCTAAAAATGGCACTAATTCTTCAGCGTTTAATTTCGGTTGCAATTCTTTGTATTCCAGCTGAATAGGATTTTTAGCAGGCAATTTACCCATATCCGTTAAATTTAAAAATAACGGATTGAGTGCAAAAGCCGAAATGGCGGCATACGGTAACACATCTGCATCGGTATGTGTGCCAATAGTATCGTTGAGCGGAAGTACCTGAATTAATTTTAGCCCAACTTGCTCTGCCCAATCAACCATCAAAAGCATATCGCCAAAATCGCCTACACCAAAACTTTTTTTAGAGCGAAGGCTGAAAACTGGTATCCCCACTCCTGCCCCACGCCAATCGGGATGTTGGATGCGAATAAAACCATCATTCAACCTAACAATAGTTTTTTTTGCATTGTAAACCTGAGCTATGCGGTCGGCTCCCGATTCAAAATAACAAAACCGACTGTCCTCAGGATCGAATAATCCGTATTTATAATGTAATTCCGTATTTTCCTTTGATAAATCGATATTTATTTCCCAAGCCCCTAAATCGGTTTTAGAAAGTATTTTAGGCTTAGAAACCGACCAGTTACCCGTTTTTGTACTATCGCCAATCATACAAACAACTAAGTTTTGTGGTATTGTTGGAGCAAAAACACGAAAGGTATGTGTAAATTTTGAAGTTGTTTTTTGATGTGTTATTTCATGGACATCCTGTAATAATACATTACTAAAAGGTGCTGTCAGAAATGTATTTTCGATAGCCGAAGGCGAATTCCATGAATCGAAGAGAAATAAATTATCAATGGTTTTGTCATTTACGACAAAAACACGTTCATCGCCCCACTCTTCAAAATACTGTCCATTATTTTCGTTATACAAAACGTATTTATAGCTGAACGAATTAATCGACTCTGTATCTATATTCAACTCACCAGACCAAAATTCGTTTGGTTGAAATTGAAGAGATAAGGCTTCTTTGTAATCTCCGTTTCCTAATTGTGGAATATTTCCGGTAATTAATAAACGCTGACCCCAAAAAGTAAAGTACGATATTTTAAAATGGATTTTCATACATATCTGATTTTTAGAGAAATACAATATTAAAGTCTGTTTCAAATTCAAAAGTAATGCTAATATGTAGTTTCATAGATTGAAAACAATAAAAACTAAATGAATTTTATTTCAAACGTTTGCAGAAATGAACTTATTCGAGTTTTAACTTTGAAACATTATCTTATTTCAGAAATGTTTCAATTGAATAAATATTCTATTTCGAAACATTATTATTTTAAATAAAAAAACGTGAGAATTTTCTAAGAAAAATACTTACTTTTGCAAATAATTTCCAACCCGCAAAAACTGCAAAACATGTCGGTAGAATCATCCTTCAAAATCTTTTCAGGAACAAACAGCCAATATCTGGCCGAAAAAATTACTAAAAGTTTAGGTTGTCCACTTGGAAAAATGAAAATAGAACATTTTTCGGATGGCGAATTTTCAGTATCTTTCGAGGAATCAATTCGTGGACAGTACATTTATTTGGTACAATCTACTTTTCCTAATTCCGACAATTTAATGGAACTTTTATTAATGATTGATGCCGCAAAACGAGCATCGGCCTATAAAATAATAGCTGTAATACCCTATTATGGTTGGGCGCGTCAGGATAGAAAAGACAAACCGCGCGTATCCATTGGGGCTAAATTAATTGCCGATATGCTCAGTGTGGCAGGTGTCGACCGTGTTATAACCATGGATTTACACGCCGATCAAATTCAGGGATTTTTCAATATTCCTGTCGACCACCTTTATGGGTCTACCGTTTTCGTTCCTTATATAAAATCATTAAATCTCAAAAACTTAGTTGTTGCATCGCCAGATGTTGGTGGAACCAAACGCGCTGGCTCCTACGCAAAACACTTGGATGCACCGATGGTACTTGGGCATAAAACCCGTGAAAAAGCCAATGTGGTTGGTCAAATGACCATTATCGGGGATGTGAAAAACAAAGATGTGGTAATTGTAGATGATATGGCCGACACTGCTGGAACGCTTTGTAAAGCAGCAAATCTGATAATGGATAATGGAGCAGCAAGTGTTAGGGCCATTGTAACACATGGTGTTATGTCGGGAAATGCCATCGATAATGTAATGAAATCGGGTTTAACTGAAATTGCTTTTACCGATTCTATTCCTTTCGATTGCTCGAAATGTGCCAAAGTTCGCATTCTGACTATTGCCGATATGTTTGCCGATACTATTCAACGCGTGCAAGAGCATAAATCGATAAGTGAGCAATATTTAATGTAGATTGATACTATTTTTATATATTAAGCGGAAGTACTTTTATCTAAGTATTTCCGTTTTGTTTGTAAATTATATTCCATCGTTACGTTAAAAAAAAATTGTATCTTTGTATTGATTTCCAACTTCAAATTTCTAATTTCAATTTTCTAAAAATGGCTGACGATAAAAAAGTGATATTCTCGATGGTAGGTGTAAGCAAAACCTATCCACCACAAAAAAAAGTATTAAACAACATTTATCTTTCGTTTTTCTACGGTGCTAAAATCGGTATTATCGGTTTAAATGGTTCCGGTAAATCAACCTTATTAAAAATTATTGCCGGAGTCGAAAAAAGTTTCGATGGCGAAGTGGTTTTCTCACCCGGCTATTCGGTTGGATATCTGGAGCAAGACCCCAAACTCGACCCCACTAAAACCGTAAAAGAAATAGTGCAGGAAGGCGTACAGGAAATTGTGGATATGATTGCCGAATACGATAAAATTAACGAGCAATTTGCAGAACCCGATGCCGATTTCGATAAATTGATTGCCCGTCAGGAAGAATTGCAGGACTTACTCGACCATGCCGATGCGTGGAACTTAGATAATAAGCTCGAACGTGCGATGGATGCCTTGCGTTGTCCGCCCGAAGATTGGAAAATAGAAAACCTATCGGGAGGCGAAAAACGTCGTGTTGCTTTATGCCGCTTGTTGCTTCGCAATCCGGATATTTTATTGCTCGATGAGCCTACCAACCACTTGGATGCCGAATCGGTTGAATGGTTGGAGCACCACTTGCAACAATACGCCGGAACCGTAATTGCAATTACTCACGACCGTTACTTCCTCGATAATGTGTCGGGATGGATTCTCGAACTCGACCGTGGCGAAGGCATTCCGTGGAAAGGAAATTACACCTCGTGGCTCGAACAAAAAACGGCACGTATGGCCAGCGAAGAAAAAACAGCCAGCAAACGCCGTAAAACGCTAGAACGCGAATTGGATTGGGTGCGTATGGCTCCAAAAGCACGCCACGCCAAAGGAAAAGCCCGTTTGGAAGCGTACGACAAACTGATTAACGAAGACCAACGCGAGAAAGAGGAAAAACTCGAAATATTTATCCCCAACGGCCCACGTTTGGGAAATAAAGTGGTGGAAGCCATTGGTGTTTCGAAAGCATTCGGCGAGAAACTGCTATTTGATAGTCTGAACTTTATGTTGCCACCAAACGGCATTGTTGGAATTATCGGGCCAAATGGTGCGGGTAAAACCACACTTTTCCGCATGATGATGGGCATGGAAACAGCCGACAATGGAACGTTTGAAGTAGGAGAAACCGTAAAAATTGGATACGTGGATCAAAGTCATGCCGACATTGACCCTGAGAAATCGGTTTATCAGGTAATTTCCGGTGGAACAGAATTTATACGCGTTGGTGGCAAAGAAATAAATGCCCGTGCTTACTTGTCGCGCTTTAACTTTGCTGGTGGCGATCAGGAAAAACTCTGCGGCGTACTGTCGGGTGGTGAACGAAACCGTCTGCATTTGGCACTCACACTCAAATCGGAAGCCAACGTATTACTGCTCGATGAGCCAACCAACGATATTGACGTAAACACACTACGCGCATTGGAAGAAGGGCTCGAAAGTTTTGCCGGATGTGCCGTGGTTATCAGTCACGACCGCTGGTTTCTCGACCGTATTTGTACGCATATCATTGCGTTCGAAGGTAACTCCGAAGTATTTGTGTTCGAAGGTTCGTATTCCGAATACGAAGAAAACCGCAAAAAACGCCTTGGCGATGACGGTCCAAAACGCATACGATACAAAAAGTTGATGGTGTAAAAAATGAAGCCTTAAATCACTGATTTATCACTCAAAATGCTACAAATAACACGCTTGCAATGTTATCAAAAATAAACGCTAAGGGATATTTAAAAAAAGCTTACAATCGGTTTACTATCAAAGAGCTTGTTGATAAAACAAAGCAAAACTTGTTGTTGCCTTTTTACCATACCATTAGCAACCAGCAGGTTAGTCACATTGGCAATTTGTATCCCGTAAGAAACGAGCAGTTATTTATAAAAGATATTGATTTTTTACTCAAACATTTTGAACCGGTAAATATTGATGTAATCAATACCAAAATTAAAAACAATGAGTTATTTACAAAGCCGTCATTTCATATTAGTTTCGATGATGGTTTGAGCGAATTGTACGAAACCGTTTTACCCATTTTAGAAAAAAAAGGAATACCTGCAACATTTTTTATTAATACCGATTTTGTTGATAATAAAGCCTTGTTTTACAGGTATAAAGTGAGTTTAATAATTGAAGAATTAAAATCGAACAAGGATTTACTGATACCGGTGGCTGAGTTATTAGTAACAAAATCAACTGATTTAATTTCAGTTTCAAAGGCGCTTTTACAGTTAAATTATAAATCTATCGATTTAATTGATTCAATTGCAACTAAAATTGAGTTAAGCTTTGAGGATTATTTAAAAGCTAATAAGCCCTACCTGACAACCGAACAAATTAAGAATATGATTAACAGAGGTTTTTCTATAGGATCTCACTCTGTTAATCATCCATTTTTTAAAGAAATAGCGCTCGACGAACAAAAAAAGCAACTTACGGAAAGCTTTCAGTTTTTAGCCGAAAAGTTCGACATAAAGCACAAATACTTCTCGTTTCCTTTTTCGGACGAAGGAGTTTCACTCGATTTTTTCGAATGGCTATACAACGATGAAAAATGCGATTTGACTTTTGGTACTTCGGGTTTAAAACACGATTATTCAAGAAATCATATTCACAGAGTGGCTTTCGATGGAGCGTTAAGTCCGGCTGAAGATATTGTAAAATCGCAATATTTTAATTATATGGTAAAGTATTTTCTGAAAAAAAACAATATTGAACGGAAATGATAAAAAGCACATACAAAAGATTAATCTCTGAAAAACAAAGAATTAGTATACGATTATTTATTTCAAGACTGATTTCTCCATTTTATTTTGGCAATAATTATTATTGTACATGTTGCAATAAAAGTTTTCGAAAATTTAAATCAAAAGGAAATATAAAACGAGCTAATGCAGAATGTCCATACTGTCAATCGTTGGAAAGAGTGCGCCTTCTTGATTATTATCTCGACCGCGAATTGGGTAGCTACAAATCTAAGGGAATAAAAGTTCTTCATTTTGCACCCGAAAAAAGTTTATTTGATAAGTTTTCGAAACTCGACATTGAATATATTGATGGCGATATTAATGCAAATTATGCTCGAAACATTATTGATATTACAAATATTGGTTATGAAGATAATTATTTTGATTTAATAATTTGCTCACATGTATTAGGACATGTACCCGACGAAAAAAAAGCTATTTCGGAAATGTACAGAGTATTAAAACCTGGATGTGAAGCACTTGTACTTACACTTATCAATCAAAATAGCAACAAAACTATCGAAAATTCAGACATAATAACTCCTGCTGATAGGCTAAAAACTTACGGTGAGCCTGACTTATGCAGATTACACGGACTTGATTTTGAAAATCGCTTAAGTCAAGGAGGATTTAATGTTACCAAAATCGATTACCGAAATAATTTTTCAACAAATGAAAAAAATCGATTTTCACTTGGTAATGGTGAGCGAGAAATCATTTTCAAATGTGAGAAAAAGATTGAGATTTAATTAAAGAATAAATAACGAAGAATGCAACTTTTATATCTTAAAAATAAGGACATTGACTATAAACTTTGGGACGAAAAAATCGAAGTTTCATTAGGTCATTTTCCTTATGCTAAAAGTTGGTTTTTAGACATTGTTTCACCTGGTTGGGAAGCAATTGTAAGCGAAAATTATGAGTATGTAATGCCGCTGCCAGTAAAACGGAAATTTGGATTAGCATATTTAGTTCAGCCCTTATTTACACAACAACTTGGTGTTTTTTCGGCAAATATAATAGATGAATATACTGTAAATGAATTCATTAGTAAAATTCCATATTATAGTTATCAATTAAACCTTAATAATACAAATCCCATCCAAACTGGAATTTTATTGCCAAATTATGTTTTGTCATTGCAAAAATCTTTTGACGAAATATCAAAATTATTTACAAAAAATACGATTCGTAATATTGAAAAAGCTATTAAGGCACAACTAACTGTAAGTAAGCTTGATTTTGATAACGAAATCAGGCATTTTATATCAGAAAATGCAAATGAATCATATAAATATAATTTGCCGATGATTTTTGCGTTGATAGAGAAAGCGTGCGAACACGATGCCATGGAAATTTGGGGTGTGAGAAACCCGAAAGGCGAATTAGTTGCCTCGGCTTGTTTTCATAAAACGAAAAAACGGTTGATTTATGTTTTCCCCGTATCGAATAACGAAGGTCGTAGTAACTCTGCCATGTTTATATTATTAAATAATATTATCGATATTTACTCCGGAAATTATCAATTGCTGGACTTTGAAGGTTCTCAGGTTGATAGCATTGCCCGTTTTTACAAAGGATTTGGCGCAATAGATAAACCGTATTATATGGTAAAAAAAAATAGACCTGATTTTTTAATTGGTAAACTTTAAATGCATTTTACTGATGAAAAAAATATTGTTTATAAACACATTGCATAATTCGCTCGACGATCGTACATTCTATCATCATGCAGTTACACTCTCGAAAGAAAATGCGAAAGTGAGCATATTTTCATCGCTCGAAACCAAAAATGAGACACTAAATAACATACAAATTTGCTCCGAAGAAATTAAGACTAAAAACTTTCCGAATCAAGTGCTAATAATTAGCAAACTGATCGAAAGAATTAATCCTAATATTGTTATTTGCGATAGTCCTACAGGAGTTTTAGCAGCATCTATTTCAAGAAATTCGAATACTATTATCTATGATGTAACGGAATGGATACCATCCAAAAAACACCTCAAAAATACGAATTCACTGCTTATTCCGTTTAAGTTTATCGGGTTATTTTTTCTCAATATGCTTGCCGGATTTCTTTCTCAGAAATTTATTTTTGGCGAATATTATAAATCAACGATTTTTAAGCCACTATTTTGGAAAAAGCGTATTATTTCGTCTTATTATCCGGATTTAAAACACATTATACAAGCACAACCGCAAAATATTTCAGAAAAAGTGCGCTTATATTATAGTGGTTGGTTTAACGCCGAGAAAGGATTTGATAAAGTTCTGAAATTAACAGTATTAGTGGCAAACGCAAACCCAACAAAAAAAATTGAATTACAGATAACCGGCGCATACAACAGTAATACCGACAAAGAAAATTTCGAAACGATTATCAGTTCTTTTCCAAAAAATGTTTCGGTTTTAATCAGCCACTTTAAAAGCTTTGAAGATTTTTGCGTTGAACTCAAAACGGCTGATATATTTTTGGATTTACGAAAAAACGACCTCGAAAACACACGATGTTTGCCCATAAAACTGTTTTACTATTTGGCTTGTGGTCGTCCGGTTGTTTATTCAGGTCTTAAGGCGATTAACAAAGTATTGAATCTCTCCGAAGTTGGCTGCTCTTACGAAAACAATGATATTGAAGCTGTTGCAAAAGCAGTATCTATATATTTAAATAATCCTGAATTTTATAAGCAGCATTGCAATAAAGCTAAAGAACTATCGGAACAAAAATTTAATTGGAAGGAGATTGAGACTGATTTTATTAATTTTGTAATAGAAGATACAAATTACTTGTAATAGTATTTTATAAATGAAACACCAAATACATGACATGAAAAATAAAATGCTTAACAATACAAAAGTTGTTGAGAATTATTTTTTTATGACTTTACTTCAAGTATTAAGTTCAATTTTGGGCATAGTAATTTATCCCTATTTAATCCGATTATTGGGAGCCGAAACTTATGGAAATTATGTTTTTGCAATAGCAATTATCTCCTACTTCACAGGTATTATAGCTTTTGGTTTTCAACTTCCTGGTCTAAAATTAATTACACAAAACATTTATGAAAATAAGAATAAAGGAGAGATTGTTTCGGGAATTTTGAGTGCTAAATTTTATCTAACTATTTTATGTTCCATAATTTTTTTTCTACTATTGTTTATTTTTACTGATCTATATGAAAAACGCTTACTTTTAATAATTGTATATACTCAAATTATTGCAGAACTATTTAATCCAACTTGGTATTTTCAGGCTGTTCAGAAAATGAAAATTGTAACTTATTATCAACTTTTTTTTCGGTTCATCTCATTGCCTTTAATATTTATTTTTGTCAGAACAGCAAACGATCTCTATATTTTCGCACTCATTTCGTCAACTACTGTCGTTTTACCAGCTTTACTACTAATACATTATTTAATTTTCTTGGAAAAAATAAAAATCCGCCTTGTTTCGTTTTCTAAAACAAGAATATATTTTAAAGAAGCATTACCCCTTTTTGTTTCGTCGTTTCTAGGTACAATTAAACAAGAAAGTGTTACTGTTTTAATTGGGATATATTTTGGTATGAAAGACGTTGCATTATATGATTTAGCCAATAAAATAATCATATTTCCACGTATGCTACTAAATAATATAAACGTTGCAATTTTCCCAAAAATGAACGAGAACCTCACTTCTGAAAAAATAAAAAAAACGATTCGTTACGAATGGATAATTGGAATACTTATGATGACAGCTGTAACTTTATTTGGTTATCCACTTGTATTATTGTTGGGTGGTCCAAGTATGACAGATGCTTATCTTTTGGCAGTTATTCTTAGTTTTACTATTTTAGTTTGGCTAGTAGTAGGAAGTTACATTTATTTCATTTTTATTCCCAAAGGACTTAATTATTATGTAACATTAAATCAAGGAGTTGCACTAATATCATTTTTTTTATTTGTTTTTCCGGCATTTTTCTTTTTTAAAAGTATAATTGCAGTTGTAATTGCCTTATCACTTTCGGGACTTGCAGAGATTATTTATTGTCGGATTACAGTTAAAAAAAATAGCATTTTATGAAACCTTTAATATCTATAATAGTTCCAGTTTATAATGTTGAAAAGTATGCTAAAAAATGTACCAATAGTTTATGCAATCAAACATTTGAAAACTATGAAATCATTTTTGTAAACGATGCGTCAACAGATAAAAGTTTTGAAATTATAGAGAGTGAAATTGCAAAAAACAAATCAGATAATTTTTCATCATTCTTTATCCATCACGAATTCAACAAAGGGGTTGTTGAATCCAGACGAACAGGTCTTAATCAAGCATTAGGAAAGTATATACTTTTTGTCGATAGCGATGATTACCTTGATTTAGATATGTTGGAAAAGATGTACCAATCAGCTATCGAAAATGACTCTGATATTGTTACATCGGATATGTATTTGGAATATCCCGATTATACAGATTATTTTTCGGAGTTTTTATCAACCAATGCTTTACTGTATTTTAAAGATATTACATTTGGTAATTATTTTTCGCATTCTCTGTGTAACAAACTTGTAAAAAAAGAATTATATACAATTTCATTCGAAGATTTAAATTTTAGAATGACATATTACGAAGATAAGTTTGTTTGCATAAGACTTTATTATTTTGCAAAAAAAATAACAAAAATTGATCGAGCATTTTATCACTATTTAAAATTTAATCAAACATCTTCCACTAAAACTGTAAATAATAATACATTTGAAAGTTTAATATATTATTGGGATAAACTTGAAGATTTTTTAAAAACAAAACGTCAATTTAATCAATACATTGATGAGATTTGCTATAATAAGACCAAAGACCTATTGAAATTATTCATTAAATCAAATAATTACTCGTTAATAAAAAAGTACACAAATTTATACGGCAATTTATTTTTGAAAAAGTCAATAAAATTGCGATTTGGTGAACAATTAGCACTGTATACAGCAAATAGAAAAATGTTTTTTCTTACCTTTGTAATAATTAAATTGATTTACTTAAAAAACAAAAAAATCATGTTTTTAAACCACAACAAAGTCATTAAAAAGTTTATATTAGCTTTCTTAATACTATTTTTTTCATCTACAATTGTTTATTCCATCGATTACCGCACCATTCCATTGGCACAAAGCATTGAATTAAAGGATGGATTTACGTTTACTATCAACGAAAATGTAAGAATAAGTGTTGTGAATAAGAGCAAAGCACAAAAAAGAAATGCAGAGTTTCTTCAAAGCTTTGTCTCTGAAAAACTTGGTTTACAACTGAAAATTGCTTCCGGTTCTAAAAAAGCAGGTGTGATTATTCTCTCACTCGACACTACTATTTCGCATCCCGAAGGTTACAAAATTAATATTGAAAAATACAAAGTTAAAATTACCGGAAAGACAGAAGCAGGCGTTTTTTATGGTATCCAAACGCTTTGTAAATCAATTCCTGATACCAGCGGAATTGTGCAACTTGCACCTGTGCAAATAACGGATGCACCTCGATTTAATTATCGGGGAATGCACCTTGATGTGGCAAGACACTTTTTTTCGGTCGATTTTGTAAAAAAATACATCGATATGCTGGCATTACATCATGTGAATACTTTTCACTGGCACTTAACGGAAGATCAGGGTTGGCGGATTGAGATAAAAAAATATCCATTTCTAACAAAAATTGGTTCAAAACGAGCACAAACTGTTGTAGGTCACCGTAAAAGTGGAAAATATGACAGCATTCCTTATAGTGGATTTTATACCCAAAAACAAATAAAAGAGGTGGTTAGATATGCCAACGAAAGATATATCACTATTGTTCCTGAAATAGATATGCCAGGACACATGCTGGCTGCACTTACGGCCTATCCCGAACTTGGTTGTACGGGTGGTCCGTATAAAGTAGCTGAAACATGGGGGATTTTCGACGATGTACTTTGCCCTGGAAACGAAAAAACATTTGAGTTTGTAGAAAATGTATTGAGTGAGGTTATTCGTTTATTTCCATCGAAATACATTCATATTGGAGGCGATGAGTGTTTAAAAACCAAGTGGAAAGTGTGTCCCAAATGCCAGGAAAGAATAAAATCGGAAGGTTTAAATACTGATTCGCTTCATTTGCAGGAGCATAAGTTACAAAGTTATTTCATTACACGTGTCGAAAAGTTTGTAAATAGTAAGGGTCGCCAAATTATTGGTTGGGACGAAATTTTGGAGGGTGGTTTAGCGCCAAATGCCACCGTTATGTCGTGGAGAGGAATTAAAGGAGGTATTCAAGCTGCCAAATCTAATCATAAAGTAATAATGACACCAAATTCGCACTTGTATTTCGATCATTATCAAGCCAAAGATAAATCCAATGAGCCATTGGCCATAGGCGGATATTCGAGCGTAGAAATTGTTTACAACTACGAACCAATTCCGGCTGAATTGAACGAAACCGAAGCAAAATACGTTATTGGTTCGCAAGCAAATCTATGGACAGAATATATTGCTACCGAACAGCAAGCTGAATATATGTTATTGCCTCGTTTAGCAGCACTTTCGGAAGTGCAATGGACAAAAGCGGAACAAAAAAACTACGCCGACTTTCTGGCTCGTTTGCCAAATTTGACTGAAACTTACGAAAAACGCGGCTATAATTTTGCTAAACACGTTTTAAAACCAACGAAATAAAAATATTATAACTAAATGAATACTTTTCTTTACACAGTTCTTGCCTTATCGGCAGCCGGAATTGGAAGTGTAGCCTTATCGAGCTCATTGCTTTTGTTAAATAATAAATGGTTGGCTCGCGTTTCGAGTTATTTGCTTTATTTAGCAGGTGGCACTTTGTTGGGAGCTGCATTGTTGGGTTTAATACCCGAAGCTGCCGAAACTTTGTGCATTCACGACGTAGCAATGTGGGTGTTAGGGGGAATAATTTTATTTTTTATTCTCGAAAAAATTATTCTTTGGCGTACCTGTCATAACGAAAACTGTGAGCGTCAGAACCATGCCGCTGCACCCATGATTATTATTGGCGATGCCATACATAACGCCATTGATGGGGTGGTGATAGCTGCTTCGTTTCTAACCTCGGTAGAACTTGGTATTTTTGTTACGATTTCGGTATTATTGCACGAAATACCACAGGAATTGGGCGATTTTGGTATTTTACTAAAAAGCGGATACTCGCGCAAAAAAGCGTTATTTTATAATATGTTATCAGGCAGTAGCGCCGTTGTAGCCGGCATTGCAGCTTACTTTTTACTCGATTATGTAGAGGCAATAATTCCTTATACCATTGCCATTGCGGCAGCAAGTTTCTTATATGTTGCGTTAGCCGATTTAATACCGGAAATGCACAAAGAAACCAAACTTAAAGAGTCTGCTATTCAGATAATTCTCATTATTATCGGAATTGCTATTATTCTATTGTCCAAAGGCACTCATCAACATTAAGCCCCTTTAGGGGTTTGGGGCTTTAATATTCTAAAATACACACAGGTGCTCCTACCTGTACTTTTTTACCGGTGAATGTGAGTTCGCCGGTATTTTTATTTCTGCTAAAAATACTAATATCGTTTGTGCGCTGATTTCCAACTAAAACAAATTTGCCATCCTTGCTTATTGCAAAATTTCGTGGCCCCTCTCCTTCCGTTGATATTTGTTGAACAAAAGTCAATTTACCATTCGAAGATGTAGTAAAACAAGTAATATCGTTTACAGAACCACGATTTGTAGCATATAAAAATGCACCGTCGGGCGACAAATGAATATCGGCAGCTCCTGTTTGAATGTTATTTTTTCGAACGACCGAAACAGTATCCATTAATGTTAATTTTCCATTATCAAACTGAATAGTCGATACAGTGCCATCAAGTTCTTGTAATAAATAAATTGTCGAGCCCGATTTATTAAAAGTTAAATGTCGAGGTCCGCTACCGGGCTTTACATTCATTGTGTCGAAAAGTGTAAATGGTTGATTAACATTAGCAATATTATACTTGTAAACCAACACTTTATCTAATCCCAAATCGTTTGCTAATAAATAATTGCCATCGGGCGAAAATACAACTTGATGCGTGTGAGGCTTTTTCTGGCGGGTTGGGTGAATGCTTTTACCTTCATGCTGAATTTTTTGTACCACTTCGCTCAACGAGCCATCACTATTTTTGCCGTAAACAAAAACGCTTCCGCCACTGTAATTTGCAATTACAACATGCTTATTAGTCATTGCAATATGACAAGGATCGGTTACGCTGCCAGCGTTTACTTTATTTATTAATTGTAATTTATTGTTTTTGATAAATTTATATGCTGCTACACTGCTTTTTTCGCCACGTTCGCTTACTGCATATACCAATTTTTTATTAGTACTAATACACAAAAAACTTGGGTCAACAGCTTCGGTAAGTAACTGTACATTAGTCGATAAATCCTTTGCATTTAATGTTACTGAATAAATCCCTTTAGCAGGTGTATTTGTAGTAAAAGTACCAATCAGAAACTGATAGTTTTTGGCTGATAACTGAAAACTAATGCAAATTGCAAGCAATAAAACGGTGATTTGTTTCATAAGATTGTTTTTTAAAAAAATTTTACCCAAAAGTATCTTATTATTTTTAAATGAACAAACGTCAGATTAATTCTGTTACAAATTTCAAAGAATTAAATCAACTAAAAACAAAAAAAATATGTCAGAAAAACATCTTGTAAAAACACAATGGAAAGGCAATCTTACTTTCCAATCCGAAATAAACGGGCACAAATTAATTATGGATGCACCTGAAGAAGGTGGAGGAAAAGACTTAGGTCCAAGTCCTAAAAAACTTTTATTAGCCGCAATTGCCGGTTGTTCGGGTATGGATGTAGTCTCTATATTAAAAAAAATGCGGGTTGAAGTTGAAAATGTAGATGTTGAAGTTTCAGGAGAATTAACCGACGAGCATCCTAAGTATTATGAGAAAATGCATGTAATTTACACCATTACAGGAAAAGATTTACCTTTAGTTAAAATAGAAAAAGCAGTAAAAATGTCTGAAGAAACTTACTGTGGTGTAGGTGCATTGTATCGTAAAGCTATTGATGTTACTTCAGAAATTAAGTTAATTGAAAAATAGAAAATATGGTTATATCAAAAGGGTTATCAAACGAACAACAAAGTGAGATTCTCAATACATTGAAAGTTCGCTTTGAAAAAAATAAAAATAGACATTCCGAAATTAGTTGGGTTGATGTTGAACAAAAATTAGCTTCAGAACCCGAGAAACTTTGGTCGCTTAACGAAATGGAAAATACGGGTGGTGAACCCGATGTGACTGATTTTGATAAAATAACCGGCGAATATTTGTTTATTGATTGTTCGGCTGAGTCGCCCAAAGGTCGCCGCAGCTTGTGTTACGACCGTGATGCTCTTAATGCTCGTAAAGAATTTAAACCAGCAAATAGTGCCCTTGATTTGGCAAAGGAAATGGGTGTTGAAATTTTAAATGAGTATGAATACCGTGAACTTCAAAAACAAGGAAATTTCGATACAAAAACCTCGAGTTGGATACAAACACCCGACGAAATTCGAAAATTAAGTGGTGCTCTCTTTTGTGATAGACGCTACAATCAGGTTTTTGTATATCACAATGGGGCAGAATCGTACTATGGTGTTCGTGGATTTAGGGGAAAATTGATAGTTTAAATCTCAATATAAAATTTAAACGAGGATGTCTCAAAAGAGTTTTTTTCGAACGCAAATTACGCAAATTTTCACAAATTTCATTATTTCATATTTTTGTAAATATCAGAAATATAATCAATTACGATTTTCGAAAATTTGCGTTTATTAGCGTAATTTGCGTTCTAATCACTTTTGAGACACCCTCGTTTTATTATTCCCCTTTAGGGGTTAGGGGCTATTTCACACTACATAAGTTGTTGAAGCAGTATCACCACCGCGACCAGTCCAATTAGTATGGAAAAACTCGCCACGAGGTCTGTCAACACGTTCGTACGTGTGCGCTCCAAAGTAGTCACGCTGTGCTTGCAACAAGTTAGCAGGAAGTCGTTCGCTACGAAGACCATCAAAATAGCAAAGTGCTGAAGTAAGTGCGGGTACTGGAATACCATTCGTCAAAGCAGCTGCACAAACACGACGCCATCCGGCTTGTGCTTTTTCAACTATTTCTTTAAAATGTGGGTCGAGCAATAGGTTTTCGAGTCCGGGATTTACATCAAATGCTTTTTTGATATCGCCCAAGAAAGTAGAACGGATAATACATCCACCGCGCCACATCAAAGCTATTCCACCCAAATTCAGATTCCATTTGTATTCGTTAGCGGCTTCCATCATTAAGTTGTAGCCTTGTGCGTACGAAATAATTTTTGCTCCGAACAAGGCATCTTTCAAATCGTCAATCATTTGTTTTTTATCGCCTGTAAAGTTTACAGCCGGTCCGCTAATTACTTTGGAAGCTTTTACGCGAATGTCTTTTTGAGCGGACAAACAACGAGCAAATACCGATTCGCCAATCAATGTCAATGGAATACCAAGGTCTAACGCCGAAACACCAGTCCATTTACCTGTACCTTTTTGTCCGGCTGTATCTAGAATTTTTTCTACCAATGCAGTTCCATCTTCGTCTTTTACTGCCAAAATATCGCGGGTAATTTCAATCAGATAGGAATCCAAATCGCCCGTGTTCCATACTTTAAACACTTCGTGCATTTCGTCGGCACTCATGCCAAGCATATCTTTCATTACCTGATAAGCTTCGTTAATTATCTGCATATCACCGTATTCGATGCCGTTGTGTACCATTTTTACAAAGTGACCTGCGCCACCTTCGCCTACCCAATCGCAACAAGGAACGCCACCTTCTACTTTAGCAGCTACTGCCTGAAAAATTTCTTTTACAGAAGGCCATGCAGCTGGAGAACCGCCCGGCATCATCGAGGGGCCGAGTAATGCACCTTCTTCTCCACCCGAAACACCTGTTCCAATATAAAGTAGTCCTTTGCTCTCAACATATTTTGCACGACGAATAGTGTCTGGGAAATGTGTGTTTCCACCATCGATAATGATATCGCCCTCTTCCAAATGCGGAATTAGCAGTTCGATAAAATCGTCCACAGCCTGACCGGCTTTTACAAGCATCATCACTTTGCGTGGTTTTTCCAACGACTCGCAAAGTTCAGCAATAGAATGAGCACCGATAAAGTTTTTTCCGGCACCACGACCAGCCATAAACTTATCTACTTTTTCAACCGAACGGTTAAAAACACCCACGGTAAAGCCTTTGCTTTCCATGTTCAATACAAGATTTTCGCCCATTACGGCCAATCCAATTAATCCAATGTCTGCTTTTTGTTTCATAATAATGACCCCTTAATCCCCTGAAGGGGAAATTTTAGTTAGTATTAATTATTTTAATTTGTTTATTGAGAATAAGTCTTAAACACCCCTTTAGGGGGTTTGGGGGCAATTAAACCCCATTTTTTTCAATTTTTCAATTGTTTTTTCATCCACATTTTTTGCTTTTACAGTAAAAGCCGGAAATTCTCTACGTGTAGGATAATCTCCTCGTAACTGTTCAAAAAGTTCCGTATTATTACGGAATGCTTTGTCGTCGTTCCGAATATCATAGGTATGCAAAATGGCTTTGGAAAATATTTGTTGTTCTGTTAATCCGTCACCATCAATTTCGATAATTGGTTGCGACGGTAATTCAACTCCCTTAGGTTGCCAATTGTTCAGCTCCAAACCAAAAAAATCACTGATAGCCTGAACACTCATTAGAGTACCCGT
>Ga0247840_10002135_pt1 | contig 35998 bp, 32 predicted proteins | sample LaCruzMarch2015__FD_192404 | JGI IMG/M metagenome (GOLD analysis project Ga0247840, IMG submission 192404) | Freshwater microbial communities from meromictic Lake La Cruz, Castile-La Mancha, Spain - LaCruzMarch2015_17m | ecosystem: Environmental > Aquatic > Freshwater > Lake | place: Spain...
CTGCTCGCTGACGGCCGGCTGGCCCACATAGTCCTGGAGCCGGCGCGGGCGGATCGCCCGCTCCATGGCGCCGTCGTCCCCCGCGGCCAGGGGGCTGATGAGTCGGTCCGGGTTGTCGTGCATGGGGCGCGAATTCGTCAGTGCGACGCGCCCGCGCCGTGCTGGTGCCCGGCGCTTCCAGACAACTGCCGGTACTCCGAACAGCGCCGCGGGGTCGGCACCCCCTTGCCGGGATTGAGCAGCCCCAGCGGGTCGAAGGCGTCCTTCACACCGCGGAACTGGGCCAGCTCCGCCGGGCTGAACTGGACACACATCTGGTTGATCTTCTCGATCCCCACCCCGTGCTCGCCCGTGATGGTGCCGCCCACCTCCACGCACAGTTCCAGGATCCGCCCACCCAGGGCCTCGGCGCGCTCCAGTTCACCGGGCCGATTGGCGTCGAACAGGATCAGCGGGTGCAGGTTACCGTCGCCCGCGTGGAAGACGTTGGCCACCGGCAGGCGATACTCTGCGGCCAACTGCGCCGTGCGGCGCAGCACCTCCGGCAGCTTGCGGCGGGGGATGGTGCCGTCCATACAGTAATAGTCGGGGGCGAGGCGCCCTATCGCTGGGAAGGCGGACTTGCGCCCCTTCCAAAAGCGCAGGCGCTCGGCGTCGTCGCGCGACACCTGCACCAGGGTCGCCCCGCTCGCCAGCAGCAGGTCCCGCACCTGCTGCGTCAGCTCGGCCACCTCCTCCAGGGTGCCGTCGAGCTCGCACAGCAGGATCGCCGCCGCGTCGGTCGGGTACCCGGCGTGGGCAAAGGCCTCCGCCGCCTGGATCGCCGGCCCGTCCATCATCTCCAACCCGGCCGGGATGATGCCGGCCGCGATGATGTCACCCACCGCCTGGCCGGCGCGCTCGGTGTCATCGAAGGCGGCCAGCAGGGCCTGGGCCCGCTCGGGCACCGGCAGCAGTGCGACCGTCACCTCCACCGTCACCCCCAGCATCCCCTCCGAGCCGATGTAGAGGGCCAGCAGGTCATAGCCCGGTGAGTCCGGCGCCGCCGCGCCGAGTTCGATCAGTTCCCCCGCCATGGTGACGAACTTCACCGCGAGCACATTGTGCACCGTCAGTCCGTACTTCAGACAGTGCACGCCCCCGGAATTCTCCGCTACATTGCCCCCGATGGTGCAGGCGATCTGGCTCGAGGGGTCCGGCGCATAGTAGAGCCCGTGGGGTGCCGCCGCCTCGGTAATCGCCAGGTTACGCACGCCCGGCTCCACCCGCGCGGTGCGCGCCGCCGGGTCCAGGGCCAGGATGCGATTCAACCGCGCCAAACTGAGCACAATGCCATCACCGACCGGCAGCGCGCCCCCCGAGAGCCCGGTGCCGGCCCCGCGCGCCACCACCGGCACCTGGCGCTCGTGGCACAGACGCAAGATCCGCTGAACCTCCGCGATGGTGCGCGGCAGCACCACCAGCAGCGGGAGCTGGCGATAGACCGAAAGCCCGTCGCACTCGTAGGGCCGCACCTGCTCCTCGTGCTCCAGTACCGCGTCCGTCGGCAGGAAGGCACGCAACGCCGCCAACAGGCCAGCCCGGGAGGTCGCCAGCCGGGGGTCATGGAAATCGGTCTTGGAGGATTGAAGTAGGCTCATCGGACAGGTACTCATGCAGGGCCGTGTGGGTAGGCGTCAAAGATGCGGCGCGTCAGGACCCGCATCAATCGTTCGCAACCGGCCCCTGATCGTCCGTTTCGTTGGTGGTTGCCTTATCCTCACATCAAGCCACTGAGAAAAATAGTTTTATTTCGGCGCCTCCGGCGCTGGCGCCTGGGGTAGGGCGCAGGCGGAACTTTGGTAGAGATAGTTGGCGCCGTTGCCCCGCACCGTAACGAGCCGTGGACTCACGTGGCCCGCCGGATCACAGAGAACCCACTGGAAAACGGTGGGGGTCGCATTTGCTGTGGTAGCCGTGCCGTCCGCGCGGTAGGTCAGGGCTGCGGCACTGGCGGTAATCGTGATGGTCCCGGATGCACCCAGGCGCTTGGCTATGATCTCTGTGTCCGTGATTTTCTGATCTGTTGTCTGATCTGTTTGCGGAGCTACTATCGCGTCTCTGAACACCAGCGCACCCTTGGCCCAATCGTCCTCGGTGCCGCAGGCCCCGCTACCGTTATCGGCACAAATTGTGACCGGTACCGTGCCCATCACCGCCGTCGAACGGGCGAGGTTGAGGGTTGCGATCAAATCGTTCACCGTCGCGGACAGCTTGTTGCGGGCCAGCAAGGCGCCGAACGGGGGGGCGGCTATCATCAGTACGATCATCATAACGACCAAGGTGATCATCAGTTCGATCAGCGTTACACCGCGCTTTGCACGCAGCGCAAGGTCGGCCTGGAACATGATTGGGCGCTCCGGGGGATGGTGATCGTCGGGAATTCGCGATCCGCGTTAGTGAACGCCTAGTATGCGCCACTACCGTGTCCTCAGAGCACGCAGACGAGCGTGAAACTGATGATACCGACATTGCGGTCGGTGCCTGCGACCGTGGCGGGCAGGGCCATGGCGGCGGATGCGGGAGCGTCCGCGCCGGTGACGCGGGTGCGTCGTGCAGATGTTACGCTCAGCAGTCCTTGCAGGCCTTCACCGGCAGGCCGAGCGTGATCCAGCCGGGCCCGGCCGCGCTGCCCGCCATGCCATCGGCGACGCTGTAGACTCGGGTAAAGCCATGGTCAGCAAGTGTTTGTTGCATGTGAGCGCTGCGGTTGCCGGTGCGGCAGATGAGCGCGATCGGGGCGCTATAGTCACCCCTGACCTGGGCCAGGACCGCCGCGGCGAAGCCGTCCGGACCCTTGGGGTCCTGCATCATGATCGGCGCGGCACCTTCGGCGATCCCGGTCTCGCGCCATTCGGCGGGGGTGCGGATGTCGATCAGCGTGAGTGCACCGGCCTTGGCTTGGTCGTGCGCCGCCGCGGCGGTGAGGGTGGGGCCGGGCTGCGCGAGGCAGGCGCAGAGTAGCGTGACCATCGCCAGGGCGAGCGCGGGCAATCGCAGGTAACGAAACACGGCGCTTCTCCATCGGCGTAGCGACCCGCCGGGTCGCTACGCTCGTCATAATCGGAAGAGTCTGAGTCCCCCGACGGTGGATAACCGCCGGGGGGCTCAGGAGTCACTCCCTCAGGTCCGATCCAGGGGCGTCCCGCCCGGATCAGCCCTTGGAGCCCAGGCGTAGGCCGCCGTGGATGAAATACACGTCGCCGCTGAGCGCCTCATTGCGGTAGATGTCCGCGACCAGTTGCGCCACTTCCTCGGGTTCGATCAAACGGCCGATGGGAATGTCCTGAAGGATCTTGTCCAGCGCCTGTTGATTCATGTTCTTCACCATCGGCGTGCCGACGTAACCCGGGGCCACGGCCACGCAGCGGATCTGATTGGACAGACCGCGCCGGAAGAACTCCGCGGTGATCACCTTGGGCATCACCGACATGGCGGCCTTGGTGGAGGAGTAACTGATCTGGCCGGCCGTGCCCAGTGAGCCGGTGGAGGAGACCAGACAAATGAGCCCCTTGCACTTATTGTCGATCATGCGCGCGGCGCATTCGCGCACGGTCAGGAAGACGCCGTTCAGGTTGATGTCGATGACCTTCTTGAAGTCGTCGAACGACAGCTTGCGCGTGACCTTGCCGGTTTCCCGGTCCGGGGAAACCATCATGCCGTCCTTGATGATGCCGGCAAAGGGTGCGACCAGATTGATGGCCCCGAATTTCTCGATGGCGGTATCGGCAAGCCGGGCGGTGTCCTCTTCGCTGGTGACGTTACCGACCACCGTGACCACCTCGCCGCCCAGCGCCGCGAGCGCCGCCGCGGCCTTCTCCAAGGGCTCCTGCGCCACGTCGGCCAGCACCACCTTGCCGCCGTTCTTCACCCAGTGTTCAGCGATAGCATAGCCGATGCCGCCGCCGCCGCCGGTGATGACTGCGACCGAACCTTTGATTTCCAACATGTCGTTAACCTCCGCGTTACTTCTTGATGATCGATGCGCCGCCCCATTCAGCGGCGGCGTCCGTTTGTAATCGGTGCCGGGGTGGTGGCACGATCGCTGCAGCGAAGGCCCCTTCCGGTAGGCCCCCCGGCCCGGCCGGAGTATAGCGGAAGACTCCCCGTTCGTCCCCGGAAGATGAAAGCTCCCCGTGGGAGCGGCTTGCAGCCGCGCTGCGAGGCCGTGGTAACCTGCGGCACCACGGTAGTTTACGGGGCCCCGTCGCGGCTGCAAGCCGCTCCGGCCGGGTCCCGGCGCGCCCCTCACGGCAAAGCCGGAGGGACGGGCGTCTTGCCCGTCCCTGGTGACCGGACGTTCTCACGGACCGGGCGTCGTTGTCGTTGTCGTTGTCGTAATCGTGGTCGGATCATTCGATTACGACAACGACAACGACAGCGTACCCGGGGTTTCGGCCACCACATCAGTTCTGATCGTTCCTACGATCGACCACTTGTGCGGTTCCCACGGGTCGGCACCCCCGCGGCCCGGGCGAGCCGGAACTCGCCCGCCCGCTCGGTATACACTTCTACCCATCGACGCCAGCCACAACGGAGCGCCCCCATGACCGATTCCATCCTCATCGGCACCGGTACCGTGCCGGTCGCCATCAACCTGCGCATGGCCAACCGCCATGGCCTGGTCGCCGGTGCGACCGGCACCGGCAAGACTGTGACCCTGCAACGCCTGGCGGAGCAGTTCAGCCGGGCCGGGGTGCCGGTCTTCCTGGCGGACGTGAAGGGGGACCTGGCCGGGCTCAGCCAGGCCGGCGGGGCCAACGTGAAGGTGACGCAGCGGGTGGCCGAGATGGGTCTGGAACAGGCCGAAGGCTTCACCTACGCCGCCAATCCGGTGCAGTTCTGGGATATTCACGGGGAGCAGGGCCACCCGGTGCGCACCACCATCAGCGATCTGGGGCCGCTGTTGCTGGGGCGGCTCCTGGGGCTCAACGAGGTCCAGGAGGGGGTGCTCAACATCGTCTTCCAGTTGGCGGACGAGAACGGCTGGCTGCTGCTGGATCTCAAAGACCTGCGCTCGCTCCTGACCCATGCGGCGGACACCGCCGATGGGCTTCAGACCCGTTGGGGCAATGTGTCGAAGGCGAGCGTCGGGGCCATCCTGCGCCGCCTCCTGGCCCTGGAGCAGCAGGGGGCGACGCGCCTGTTCGGCGAACCGGCCCTGAGCCTGGCGGACCTGATGCAGACCGACCCGCGGGGCCACGGCTACATCAACATCCTGGCGGCCGACCGGCTCATCCACACCCCGGCCATCTATTCGACCTTCCTGCTGTGGCTGCTCTCGGAGCTGTTCGAGACCCTGCCGGAGGTGGGCGACGCGGACCGCCCGCGGCTGGTCTTCTTCTTCGACGAGGCGCACCTGCTGTTCAACGATGCGCCCAAGGTCCTGTTGAACAAAATCGAACAGGTGGTCCGGCTGATCCGCTCCAAGGGTGTCGGGGTCTATTTCGTCACGCAAAGTCCGCTCGACGTGCCGGAGGCGGTGCTGGGTCAGCTCGGCAACCGCGTCCAACATGCCCTGCGCGCCTTCACGCCGAAAGACCAGAAGGCGGTGCGGGTGGCCGCCCAGACCTTCCGCCCGAACCCGGTCCTGGACACCGAGGCGGTCATTACTGCCCTCGCGGTCGGTGAGGCCCTGGTCTCGACCCTGGACGCGGAGGGGGTCCCGGGGATGGTGCAGCGGGTGAGCGTCGCCCCGCCGGGGAGTCGGCTGGGTCCGGTCGCGGCCGCGGAACGCCAGGCGGTGCTGGACCGATCGCTCCTCAAGGGCGTCTATGACATCACCATCGACCGGGTGTCGGCCTATGAGATGCTGGCGCAACGGGCTACCGGGGCGGCGGCGCCGGGGGGTAGGACTGACCTGCCGGGCGGGGCGCGCGGGACGGGCGGCGGGTCCCGCGGGCGCCAAACCCCGCTGGAGGCCTTTGCGACCAGCGCGGCCCGCGCCCTGGGCAGCCAAGTCGGGCGCCAGTTGCTGCGCGGGGTCATGGGTTCGCTGTTCGGGACCAAGACCGGCGGCAAGGGTTGAGCGTCCGCGGGGCCGCGCGCGGCCTTCCGCGCACCAGCCGGTGGCGGCTAAGTAACGAATCGAGAACAAGTTAAACACAATCGTTGTCGTTGTCGTTGTCGTAATCGGAGAAGCGATGCACGTTGGGGTGCGAGAGAATCCGGGGCGCTACGATAACCTCGATTACGACAACGACAACGACAACGAAAATGGCGCTACAGGCGGTTCCGAATCGAATTGTTTAACTTATTAGTTCTACTTTGTTACATTTCGCAACGCTTTGATTTAGTTTAGATTATCGGCAGAGAAAAATATCCCCTATTCATAGTAGGATCTGGTCTTAAATTTGATGTAATAATTGTAAATGCATGATTTATAACACCTTCCGCCGCCTACGACCGGAGTATTCGCATCTTTCACTCAGCGCCGCCGAATTAAGGTAACAAAGTAGAATTAGTGAACCGTTAATAAGTACATCAATAGATTTTTTTGTAACACCGCAATTATTATAACCAACGGAAAAATATAGTTTTTTAATTTTCACGCAAATTCATTAAATTACAAACAATTCTATTGATGTACTTAAATTACTGACTTGAATAATGATTCGGGAGATATTCCATGGGTTCCCATGCTTTCAGCCACGAGATGGCCGTGCGCGATTACGAGTGCGACATCCAGGGTATCGTCAACAACGGCGTCTACCAGAATTACCTGGAGCATGTCCGTCACCTGTATCTCAAGTCGATCGGTATCGACTTCGCCGAATACACCAGGAGCGGCATCAACCTGGTCGTGGTGCGCGCCGAACTGGACTACAAGCTCCCGCTGACCAGCGGGGACCGGTTCCGCGTCGATCTGGATTTCGTGCGTCAATCGCGGCTGCGGTTTGCCTTCGACCAGGCGATCCTGCGGCTCCCGGATGAAAAGCCCGTGCTGGCCGCCCGGATCATCGGCACCGCGCTCAATGCCCGCGGCCGACCCTACCTGCCGGCGGAGTTGGAAGCGCTGTTGGTCTAGCGACTGGTCCCGATCTCGGACGCCAGTGCTGCGCAAGTTAGCGTCGTCAGCGCGGCACAAGGACACCGTGGCAGCGCCAAGCGGGACTCTCGATACGACTGCGGCCATCGAGTAAGCAGCGGGAAATTGGACAGGATTAACAGGATTTTTCAGGATTAACAGGAAAACCGGGGGCCGCCCGGTACGTCCCCGATTCCCTGACGGCCCACCGCGGGGGTCTTCAGCGCCCCAGCCGCTTCAGCAGCGCCGCCGCGTCGGCCTGCTCGGGAAACGGCTGCCGACCCAATTCCAACAGCACCCGCCGCGCCCCGTCCCGGTCGCCGGTCTGCGCCAGCGCCAGGGCATAGCGATAGGCGATGCCGGGGTCGCCCGGCCGCCCGGCATGGGCCGCCTTCAGCAGCGGCCGGGCGCGCGCGGCCTCGCCGCGGGCGAGCAGCACCCCGGCCAGCGTGTCCGCGTAATCCGCCTGGTCCGGGGCCAGCCGGTGGGCCTCCTCGGCCAGGGTCAGGGCGCGGGCCGGGTCGCGCTCGCGCAGCAGCCAGGCGAGGTTGTTGCGTACCTGCGCGAGCGGCGGCGACTGCTTGAGCAACCCAGGCGTGAGCAACTCGGTATAGGTGGCGATGGCGCCGTCCGCGTCGCCCAGTTCCATCCGCAGCGAGCCCTGCATCAGCAGAAAGTCCGGGTCGCCGGGATGGCGCGCCAGCCAGTCGTCGGCCGCGGTCAAGGCGTGCCGCGTCTGGCGCTGGGCGTGCCGGCTCGCGACCAGACCGGCGCCGGCATCGCGATCGTCCGGATCGGCAGCGGCCAGGGTTTCGTAGCGCACCGCGGCGGCACTCGCGTCGCCATCTGCCAGCGCGGCTGCTGCCTCCAGCCGCAGCACCGCGGGCGCGGCCCGGGTCTGCTCCGACAGGGTGGCGAGCCATTGACGCCGCGCGGGGAGTTCCGGGATGGCCGCGGCGACCAGGCGCAGGGTCTCGGCCGCCTGCGCATCCCGCGCATCGATCGCCAGGGCCTGCCCCAGCGCCCGCTGCGCCGGACCGGTCTCGCCCTGCGCCGCCAGGGCCTGGGCCAGTAGATACCGCGGCTCGGCGGAGCGCGGCAGCGCCGCCGCCAGGCGCTCGAAGTCCGCGCGCGCCGCCTCCAGGCGACCGTCCTGGAGCGCCAGCAGCCCGCTCAGGCGCAGCACCTCCGGCCGCTCGGCCGCGGCCGGCGGGGCCTCGGCCAGCAGGCGCCCGGCCTCGGCCCGGCGGCCGTCCTGCATCAGCCGCGCCGCCAGCGCCAGGCGCAGCGCCAATGCATCGGGCGCCGCCGCGAGCGCCGCGTGCAGCCGCGCCACCCCCGCCGCCCCCGCCGCCGGGTCGCCGTCGGCAGCGTCCAGCGCGGCCGCGAGCCCGAGTGCGTCCAGGTCCGTCGGCCGCTCGGCGAGCAGCGGCGCCAGGGTCGCCCGCGCCGCCGCGCGGTCGCCCCGCGCATTCTCAAGCCGCGCCAGGTTGAGCGTCGGCCCCACGGCGCCGGGGGCCGCCGCGAGCGCCTCTCGCAGGCTGCGCTCTGCACCCGGCGCATCGCCGCTGGCCGCCTGGGCGGCGGCGAGGTCATTCAATGCCGCCGGGTCCCGCGGGGCCGCGGCGACCAGGGCGCGCGCCTGCGCGAGGGCTTCATCCCGCTCGCCGGTGCGGGTCAAGGTCTCGACCAACAGCGAGCGCGCCGGCAGGGCTTGCGGGTGCCGCTCGAGCAGTGCGCGCAGCTCCGCGATACCGCCCGCGGTGTCGCCGGCAGCGATTTGGCCGCGCGCGGCAGCGAAGCCGAGTTCGGGGTCGTCCGGACGCGCCGCGGCGGCCGTGGCGAGCAGCGCATCGGCCTGCGCGCCGCGGCCCTGGGCGCGCATCGCCTCGGCCAGCAGCAGGACCGCCGCCGCGGGCGCGGAGCCGCGGCCGGCGAGCGGTTGTGCCGCGGCCTCGGCCCCCGCCGGGTCGCCGCGGGCAAGCCGTATCCGCGCCAGCAGCAGCACGGCATCGGTGGCTTCCGGGGCGGACTGGACCAGGCCCAGCAGGCGCTCCTGCGCCTCGGCCAGCCGGTTAAGGCGCACCAGCGCGACGGCGGTGTACCACTGCGGCTCGACCGCGCTCGGCAGGGCCTCCAGGGCCCGCTGCAACCGCGCCAGGGCCTCGGCATCCTGCCCGCGGGCCAGGAGCAGCCGGCCCCGGCCATAGTCGAGCCCGGGGAAGCGCGGCACTTGGTCCTCCACGGCGCTCAGGTCCTGCTCGGCGCCGTCCAGGTCGTTGCGGTCGATGCGCAGCAGTGCCCGCTGGAAGCGCGGCAGGGCGTCCGCCTCCGCGCTGTCGACGGCCCGGTCGTAGGCGCGCGCGGCCGCGTCCAGCTCGCCCGCCTCCTGGGCCAGCGCGCCCAAGACCATCCAGGCCGGCGACAGGTTCGGATCGAGCGCGGTCGCGCGCTCGGCCTGGGTCCGCGCCGCGCCGCGGTCCCCGTCGGCGAGCGCCGCGAGCGCACCCGCGAGCCAGGCGCGGGCATTGTTCGGGTTCAGCGCCAGCGCCCGTTCGAGCGCCGCCTTGGCCGCGGCCGTCTGGCCGCCCCCGCGCAGCGCCTGCGACTCGATCCGGGCGATCTCGGAGGCCAGGTCCGGCGGGTCCCCGTCGGCCGGCGCCACCTCGCGCAACACGTCGTCGAAGTGGCCCTGCTGGAGCAGCGCATCGCCCAGCAGGACCAGGGCGGCGGCGCGGTCCGCACCGCCCGCCAGGGCGCGCCGCGCCGCGTCCTGCGCAGCGGCGGGGTCGCCGAGCGCGAGCGCGATCCGCGCCAACTGAGGCCTTGATCATGGTTCCGGCCGTGATCCTCACCGGTGGCGAAAGTTTTTTGACAATATTAACAAGATGTTATCCGTCTTCAATCTGGTAAATCTTGTTAATCTTGTCAAGAAATTTTGTGACCCCTCAGGGTCGCGGCCAGAATCGCGGAAGCGGGTCGCGTTGCGGTCACGCGCGGCTGAGGCGGTTGCCGGCGGACTGTGGCATTCTCGCGCGGGTGCAGTGCGCGGATGCGCCGGCGTCGCGCGCCGCCGATCCGAGCCCCGGACCAGCGAGAGACTTGACCCATGGCGACAGACCCCACCCCGGCCGATCGAGGCCCCGGCCAGGCCCCCGATCAGTCTGAGGCCGACTCTCCGGAGCAACGCCAGTCCGGCGACTATGAGCACCAGGACCCGGCGGTCCAGCGGCCCGCGGTGGGGGTGCAGGAGGACTTTCCGGACCGGCGCCCGCCCAAGGAGTATCGCTATGACTCCTCCCTGGCGCCCGAACTGTGTTGGGACGAGAACGGCGAGCGGGCCTTCGGCGACTGGCTGCTGGACCTGATCGAGCGGGGCGCGACCGATGGCGAGGCCGCGGTGTTCGGTCAGGCCCCCACCTGGTCCGGCACCAGCGAGCGATTCCACTCGATGGCGGAGTGCGCGGCGCCGCTCAAGAGCCTGACCCGGCCCTTCCTGAACTGGAGCGGCAAGGCCGAACGGCAGCGCATCCGGGTGCCGACCATCCCGCTCTTCGTCCACGAGCGCCAATCCACCCAGGCGATCTTGAGCACGCTCGAAGGCTACAAGGCCATCGGCACCACCGGCGACCTGTTCGGCGACCCCCGGCTCGACGCGCCTGCCGGGCAATCTGTCGCGCAGCCTGGCCACTGTGCGCGCACTCTCCGGCGCGGACCACGAGCAGTTGCACGCCGAGGCGGTGGAGCAACCCGGGGGCGATCACGCGTCGGCGCAGGACCAGGGCGCAACCCAGAGTGCCGCAAGCCCCGAAGGGGCGCGACATACCAGTCCAGGGCAACGCCCTGGGGCAGGCGCCCCAACCGATCCAGCCCTGAAGGGGCGTGACATGGCGGGGCGCCGCATCGCCGTGGTCTTTGGCCCAGAGGACGGGGCCATCGACTCCCAACAGGTCTACGATGCGGCGCGGGAGGCATATTTCCTCAAGTTCGACGCGCTCTATCTCTTCGGCTTCGCCATCCAGGCCAAGGCGCGTGAACTGGTGGCGGACCGCAAGAAGCTGCGCCTGCCCTGTGTCTATGTCGCCGTGACCCCGGACGTGGTGATGTCGGATCTGTTGAAGACCAGCAAGTCGTCCGAGGTCTTTTCGGTTACCGGCCTGCCGGACGTGCGGGTGAGTCCCGCCGGGAGCGCCCCGACGGGCGCCCACCTGTATCGGGTGACACTGCTGGGCCTGGACATCTTCCGGCCCCACGATATGGAGACCGAATCCATCACCGCCGACAATCTGCCCTGCTGGATGTGGGACACCGACTACAACGGGATGGTCTTCATGGCACGGCAGGTCTTCTTCCCGAAGACCTCGGCCTGGGACAACCTGGAGAAGTCACTGCGCGGGCGCTTCGCGGAAGGCGTCTGGGCGCACCTGGCCGGCACCGAGAGCGAGCCATTCGCGCCCGGCATCCATCGTCAGCTCGCCGTGAAGGTCATCGATGAGCAGGGTAATGAACTGATGGTCGTCAAGAGCTTGAGAGATTAACTGTACTGCCGCGATATAGCAGAAGAAATTCTTAGACAGGATTAACAAGATTTACAAGATGTTGCTCGGACTTGATCAAGTCTCTAAGCTAGCTGCTTCCCAAGCTCCGCTTGGGAAGCAGTATTCAAACCCAGGTTCTTGTCGGAGATGAGCGAGATACACCCATGACAACCGAAGAAGCGATCATCGAGCGACTCAGGTTCTTACCTGATGCGGCCCGGCGCGAGGTATTGGATTTCACCGAGTTTCTCGCCGCCCGTACGCAAGAGCGCGAGGCCCGTGAAGAAGATATGCGGTGGTCAGATATGTCGCTCAATTCGGCCATGCGTGGTATGGAAGACGAGCCGGCGGCGCCCCCGGTCGGTCAGGATCGCGCAATTGGCCATCCACGCCAGCCTGGCAGTGCGAAGGGCAAGCTGCGCATTCTTGCCGAAGACGATGACCACCTGGACGACTTCCAGGACTACATGCCTTGAGAGTCCTACTCGACACCCATGCCCTGCTGTGGTTCCTGCTGGACGACCAGAAGCTGTCGCGGGTCGCCCGCGGGGTCATTGCGGACGCGCAGAGCCGCCCGGAAGTCAGCCCGGCCTCTTATTGGGAGATCGCCATCAAGATCAGTCTCGGCAAGTACGCGTTGTCCGAGCCCCTCGGGGCTTTCATGGACCGCGAGTTGGCACAGAACGATATCCGCATCCTGCCGATTCTCCCGCGCCACACCGCCGCATTGACTGACCTGCCGTTTCACCACCGCGACCCCTTTGACCGCCTGATCATCGCCCAGGCGATGGTCGAGAGTATTGCCGTGGTGAGCGTTGACCCGCTGTTTGATCAGTATCCGGTGCGCAGGATCTGGGATGCAAGACCGTCATGAGTGACCGACCCATGGCCCCCAACGAGGTCGAGAACCCGATCATCAACTCGCCCTTCGTCGAGCCGCGCTGCCACTGGCAGATCGAGAAGGAAACGCTGCCCATGAAGGTGGCGGGCCGCAGCCCCGCGAGCTATTTCTACCGGGTCCCGGACAGCGCGGCACGGGGCCGCAAGCGGGCAGTGCAACTCTCACTGCTGGGCGATACCGATATCGGCCAGAAGGAGGAACTCGATCTGGTCAACCGGATTCGCGGCCTGCTGGCGCCCTGGCGCGCGGCCGCCTACCCCGGCACCACCGGCGTGACCCGGGAACTGCTGCAACTATGGCGGGCGGGGGGCGAACAGCGGGCGCAGCGGCTCTTTTTCGCCCAGATCGAGGCGGCCGAGACCATCATCTTCCTGGTGGAGGGGCCGGACACCTTCAAGAAGGGGATGGGGCCGATCCCCAAGGACGAGCCCGGCGCCGCGGCGAGGGCGGCGGGCAACCGTGCCTTCACCCGCTACGCCTGCAAGATGGCGACCGGCACCGGCAAGACCACGGTCATGGGGATGCTGGCGGCCTGGTCCATCCTGAACCGGGTGGCGGAGCCCACCGACGACCGCTTCTCCGACACGGTGCTGATCGTCTGCCCCAACGTGACCATCCGCGAACGCCTGAAGGAGTTGGACCCGGCCCTGGGGGATCTCAGCCTCTACCGCACCCGCCAACTGGTGCCGCCTCAGCACATGGAAGCGCTGCGCCGGGGCGAGGTGATGATCGCAAACTGGCACCGACTCGCGAAGAAAGAGGCCAACACGGTCAACGGGGACTCGGCCCGGGTGGTCAAGACGGGCGCGGCCACTCAAGTCATCAAGCACGCCGGTAAGTCCAACGAGACGGTCGAGACGCGGTTTTTCGAGTCGGACCGGGCCTGGCTGAAACGCATCCGCCAGGAACTCGGGTCCGGTCGCGGACGCTGCCCGCACTGGCTGGTCTTCAACGACGAGGCCCACCACGCCTATCGACGCGGCGAGGGGGCGGACATCCAATCATTGGACGAGACCGAGGACGAGGACCGCGGCGCACTGGCGAAGAAGAACGCACGGGAGGCGACCATCTGGATCGAGGGTCTGGACCGTATCCACAAGCTGGTGGCCGGGAGCCGCAAGCGGGGCATCCGACTGTGCGTGGACCTGTCCGCCACCCCCTTCTTTATCCAGGGCTCCGGCAACGAGGTCGGCAAGCCCTTGCCGTGGGTGGTGTCTGACTTCGGGCTCTTAGAGGAGACCGCCAAGGTCTTCGGCGTGCCGTTCGAGCTGGTGCCCTTCAAGGTGTCCAAGACCCGCCCTGACCAGCCGCCGCCGCCGTCGCCCAAGCACATCTATGCCGTCCCGGAGAAGGCGCGTTTCGAGAGAGACATTTGCGCTGTGGCGTTTCTCGCGGGCGCCGCCGGGCGCGATCGGCTTCAGGCGGGCCTGAGGCGCAGGATTTCCGCGCGGGTGCGCGCAAAATCGGGTCGCCGCAGCACTCAAATGAGAAGAGTTCTCAATAACCACGCCCCGTGGACAGCCGCACCCGCAGGCGACGCGCCAGCGGCCTGACCGGAAACGACGATGAGGGGGCGGGTTAGCCGGTGGCCGGGATGGGCTGGACCAGCGAGCGCATCTGCTCGATGCGACCTTCTTTGACGTGTCCCAGGGCCATGGCCATCATGACGGCAAGGGCCAGGCCGACGCGGGTCTGCATCTTCGCCAAGCCGCGAATGAAATGCCGCTCGAAGCCAAAGCTGTTATCGATGCGGTTATTGATTCGCTCCAGGGCGCTGCGCCGGTGGTAACCGCGGTGCCAACTGGGGCTGCCGTGCGGGGTCGGCACGAAGATGCGTCGATCATGGTCGTCGAGGCTGATCCGCACGATTCGCCCATACTCCCCGGGTGTGACCCCACCGGCCTGGTGGCAGCGTTCACGACCCTGGCACTCCAGTCCATAGGCGGCGGCCGGGCAGCGGTACTTGAGTGCATTGCGATCGGCCTCGAAGCCTTGGAAGGCCAAATCACGCTGCTCACCGGTGTGCGGACAGATGCAGTGTACGCTGCCTTTTTCGGTATGGACAATGGTGTCGACCCGCTCCGGAAACAGCGGGCGGGTGATGGGCTTGCCGGGATCGTCGTCGGGGTGTTGCTTCTCCTCGCGCCACAGCTCGCGGGTGTCGATGAGCGGGCGAATGCGGTAGTCATCCCACAGCAGGGCCTTGGTCTCGGCACTGTCCAGACCGCGATCGGCACTGAAGTCGCGGCAGCGCTCGGCCAGTTCGGGAGTCTCGGCGAAGGTCTCCTTGAGCATGACGCGCAGTTGGATCTGCTCGGCATGGGAGGCGGGGGTCAGGTGCATCGCCACCGGGATTTCATACTGGGTGTCGGCGATCAGGTGCACGCCATAGCCAAACCAACTCTTGATCTTGTTCCAGGACTTACCGGTGCGCGCGTCGACCCCGCTGGTCTCGTGCTTGCCCCAGTCGGCATCGGGATCGGAGGTCGCCCCGGTCGTGCGACTGATCCGCCCGGTGCTGTGGCTGTCGATCGCCTTGCCGTCGTAGCCCAGGTGGCACCCGAATTCCGGTAAGACCTCCATCAGTTGCTCACGCAGTGTCGTGATCATCTCCGTCACCATCCCCAGCGTCTCCTCCAGTTCGATGACGTTAGCGAGAAAACGCGAGAAATTCCAACTGCTGGGCACCGCGGCGTGGGCGGCTGGCGGCGCCGCATAGACGATGGTCATCCGCCCCGTGGCGGCGTCCGGCAGCAACTGCGCCAGGGGTTTCTTCTGGAACGGCAACACCGCGAAGCCGCAGGCTTGCCGCACCGCCGGGTTGCGTCCGAGTTCACGCAGCAGGGCCTCGCTCGAGGGGTGCTGGAACACCACCCCGGCCAGGAGCGCGTTCCACATCGCCGGCACCGGATAGTCATCGCGTCCCTGCCCGCGCATGACCTCCAGGTATTGCACCAACCGCGCGTCTGGGAGATGATCGCGCACCAGGTAGAAGCGATCCAGATCGCTGCGCGCTTCAACAGCGCGCCAGTCAAATAAGCTCAGTTCAATGGTCGCCATGGGGTCTCCTGCAAAGGATCGTCGTGATAACGATATGATCCCTTGGCGGCCACCCTTTTGCACGTCCCAGCGTGGCTTTGATCGCTATTTCGGCGACCTCGCGGGTGACTTCGTCGCGGTCGGGGGGGCCGCTGCGACCCCGGTCGGAGCGACCCCCGACCGCGACGGGTCGCCGCGAGGACCGGTGGCTGGAATTTTGATCAAGGGGCCCCCCGCGCGTTGGGGTGACTTTTCGCCCAGCGCCCCACGCCGCGCACGCAACTCACTGATCGTTCGTTCCACACTGGCTCCAGGTTGGGGTAAACGAAAATTTCCCCGCCGCGCGCGGCTTTTTCTGTCAATGGGTTACGGACATCGCTAACGGCTCCGAGATCGAATTCCCCATCGTCGAGGGCTATTTCAGCCAAGGCGGGGTGGGTTTTCATCTGGACTGGGCGGCCTGGACCCTTTGGTAATCCCGGATCGGGTTCAGCTCAACTCGCTGACGGCGCAGGAGGGGTCCCTGTCCACCTGTTCGAGGCCCTGCGCCGGGGCACGCGGACCGAGCAGGCGGAGCTGCCGCGCATCCCTATCGGGTCCGCCGGGCGCGGGTCCACGGCGTTTGTTGACTTCCACACCACCAAGACCACTTACCCCGCGGACAAGTGCCACCTGAACGCCATGGTGGCGGACACCAAGCTGTGGGAGGAGAGCGCCGGCTTCGCCCTGGACACCCACCCCGGCGTGGTGCGCTGGGCCAAGAACGAGCACCTGAATCTTCGCATTCCCTACCGCAAGCACGGGGTGCCGGCGATCTACCTCCCGGACTTCATCGCCGTGCTGCTGTCGGGCCTGATCCTGCTGATCGAGATCAAGGGGCAGTATGGGGACGACGCGGACCTGAAGGCGAAGGCCGCCGAACGCTGGGTAGCGGCGGTGAACAGAGCCGGGGGGTTCGGCACCTGGCGGTATCTGGTGGTCACGGACCCGCCGGCAGTGATGAAGCTGCTGGACGAGTTGTCGGGGGCGCAGCACGGGCCGATGACATCCTTGGTTTGAGGATCAGCGTGAACTCAGGATATTTGTACCCATCCCACAGACCGGAGATCAAGGCTTCAGCCGCACACAGCGCCGCCCGCTAAAGCGTCGACCTCCGGTCGAGTCGCCTCGCTTATCGCAGGTCGAGCCTTCGCGGGGCCTTGACCATGGTTCCGGTCGCGACTCTGACCGGTTGCGAAATCTTTTGACAGGATTAACAGGATTTACAAGATTGAAAAAAATTAACATCTTGTTAATCTTGTCTAAATAACTTGGTTTTGCACTCGCTGTACGGTTCGGGACCGCCCCCGTAAGACCTCGGTCCTGCCGCTGAGCGATCTGACGAACAAGGAAACCGCCGGCTGCCGGGGCGCAAATACGGCGGACTTACGGAAAAACAAAACGGGTTGCCCGGAATCCGGTGCAACCCGTTGGTTTTATTGGCGTCCCCACGGAGATTCGAACTCCGGTCGCCGCCGTGAAAGGGCGGTGTCCTAGGCCTCTAGACGATGGGGACTAAAGCGGCTTTGCTGGTTTCGGCAGTCAATGTCCGTGACCAGAAAAAAATCCGGTCTTCCTGTGTTTCCGTGGAAGACCGGATTCTTGGTTGGTGGAGCCAGACGGGATCGAACCGTCGACCTCAACACTGCCAGTGTTGCGCTCTCCCAGCTGAGCTATGGCCCCGATCACATCGAGACGGAAATTTTAGCGGCGGGCGTGCCGCTTGTCCAGCCCGTTTTTTCTTGGCCGAGCCGGCATCGCCCCCAGCGGCGGATCTCAAGTAACATCTCACAATTGCGTGCGGACCGCCTTTGCGCGCATGGTATGCACACCTTCGCAACCCTAAAGCCGGAGTCTCGACTCATGATGCGAATCTTCCTGTTTCTGGCGACCAATGTCGCCGTGCTGGTGGTCATCAGCCTGGTTTTCAACCTGCTTGGCCTGAGCGGCGTCAATGCCGGCGGTGGCCTCGACTTGACGTCCCTGCTGGTGATGTCCGCCGTCATCGGTTTCTCCGGGTCCCTCATCTCGCTCTTTCTCTCCAAGTTCATGGCCAAGCGGAGCATGGGGGTGCATATCATCGAGCAACCGAGCACCCCCTTCGAGCGCTGGCTGGTGGACACGGTGGCGCACCAGAGTGCGGCGGCCGGGATCAAGATGCCGGAGATCGGCATCTTCGACTCGCCCGACCCCAATGCCTTTGCGACCGGCTGGAACCGCAACGCGGCCCTGGTCGCGGTCAGCACCGGACTCCTCCAGTCCATGACCAAGGACGAGGTGGAGGCCGTGGTCGGCCACGAGATCAGCCACGTGGCCAACGGCGACATGGTGACCCTGACCTTGATCCAGGGCGTGGTCAACACCTTCGTGGTGTTCCTGTCACGGATCATCGGCAGCCTGGTGGACCAGGCCCTGCGCGGTCCCAACGATCAGCGTTCGGGTCCGGGGATCGGCTATTTTGTCGCCTCGATGATCGCGCAGGTATTGTTGTCCTTCCTCGCGACCATGATTGTCATGTGGTTCTCCCGCTACCGCGAGTTCCACGCCGATGCGGGTGGGGCCCGGCTCACCAGCCGGCGCCAGATGGCCGACGCCCTGCGCGCCTTGCAGCGCGGCCATGCGACGGCCGACCTGCCGTCGCGCGAGTTCGCCGCCTTCGGCATCAGCGGCGGCATCGGCCAGGGGCTCGCGGCCCTGTTCATGAGCCACCCGCCCCTGGAGGTGCGCATCGCGGCCCTGGAGTCCGGTCGCGATTGAGCTTGCTTCGGACCAGGTCCGGCGGCCTCCGCGGCGGTTGGTGTGCGCAGGCTGGCCCAGACGGGGTCGGCGCTGCCATCACCGTCCGGCGGCTGTCGGCGGCTGTCGCGCGTTCTGCAGGGGCGGCGGCGGTGATTTTTGTGTAGCATCGTGGGGTTTGCAGTGCGCCGATCCGATCTAACTCGACGAGAAGGCCCGTACTCCCCGTGAGCAGCTTCCGCATCCTGATGTTCGCGCGCTATCTCCCGCCGGAATACAGCGGTGCGGCGTCCCAGGCCCTGCTGCTGGCCAGGCGGTTGCGCGAGCGCGGCCATCACATCGCATTCGTGTCGCCGGCCTGGACTGGCGTCCCCCGGCGCTATGAGGTCGACGGCTTCGAGGTCACCGGGGTCCACGTCAATCTGCGGGCGGTCCACCAGGAGTTCAGCGTGTGGCGCTCGCTGCTGGCCCACCTGTGGGAGCGGCGTCGGGAGATCGACATCGTGCATGGGCAGGGCGCCAATTACACCCAGAGCATCGTGGGTCCCTTGGGCCGTCTTCTGGGCAAACCGAGTCTGGTCAAGGCGAGCCTGGCCAACGACGACCTGAGCAGCCTGAGCGGATCACGCGTCGCCCCCATCCATCGGGCCTTTCTCGGCATGATCGACGCCTATGTGGCGATCAGCGCCGATCTTGAGCAGGAATTCGCGCTGCGGGGGCTGTCCGCCGCCAAGGTTCGGCGGATCCCCAATGGGGTGGATATGCAGCGCTTCCACCCGGCCACCCCGGAACAGAAGCGACAGGCGGCGGCGGCGCTCGGGTTGCCGCCCGAGCGGGCGGTCGCTTTGTTCGTCGGCGTGTTCGACCGTCGCAAGCGTATCGAGTGGCTGTGTGAGCGGTGGATCAGTACCCAGGGCTTCGGCACCGGCATGTTGCTCCTGGCCGTGGGGCCGACCAGTCGGGAGTCCTACGGCCTCGAGTTGCGGTGCAGGTTGGAGCAGTGGGCGGCGGCGCATCCGACCCTGCTGCGGATCGATCCGCATGTGCAGGACGTGGCACCCTATTACCAGGCGAGCGATTGCTTTGTCTTCCCCTCGGCGAACGAAGGGCTTCCCAACGCCCTGCTGGAGGCGCTTGCCTGCGGGTTGCCCGCGGTGGCGACCAGGGTCAGTGGCTGCAACGAACTGGTGAGGGAGGGGGGCACGGGCGCTGCCTTCGCCGTGGACGACGCCGCCGGGCTGGCCGCGGCGCTACGAGCGGTGCAGGGTGAGTCCGGGCGCCGGATGGGGGCCGCGGCGCGCCTCATGGTGCAGGCGGCCTTCGACATCGACACCGTGGCCGCGCGCTACGACGCCCTCTACGCCGAGCTGATGGAGCGCAAGCGGCGCTGATTCTCTAAACGCCGCCCCGATCAACCGGGGCGGCAGGGGGTCAGGTCGCGCTCAGGGTGCGCACTTATTTCTTGTCGTCCTTTTTGGCCGGGCTCGCCGGTGCTGCGTCCGGTGCCGCCGCGTCCGTCTTGGGGCTGACCTTGACCACCTCCTCGTTCAAGTCCACCTTGGCCCCTTCGCGCAGCTTGTTGACCTCCACCGCCAGCTTCTGACGCTGGACCAAGGCGGTGAGCTGTTGCTTGGCGTCCTCGAAACTGGGCGGCTCGCCGGTGCGGGTCTCCTGCAGGTTGATGACGTGCCAGCCGAACTGAGTCTGTACCGGATCCTTGGAGTTGGTGCCCGCTTTCATCTTTGCCACGGCATCGGCGAAGGGCTTGGGCATCGAATTGGCGTCGAACCAATCGAGCGCGCCGCCGTCGGTCTTGGCGGTCGAGACCTCCGAGTTCTTCTTCGCCAGTTCTCCGAAGTCCGCCCCCTTCTCCAGGTCCTTGATGATCTTTTTGGCCGCGGCCTCGTCCTTGAGCAGGATGTGGCGCGCCTTGAACTCGGTGCGGGCCGCGTTCTTCTTGACCTCTTCGTAGGCCTTTTTCAACTCATCATCCGTGACCTTCAGGTCTTGGGCCATGGCGGCCAGGGCCGCGTTGGACAGGACCTTCAGGCGCTGCACCTCGATGGCCGCGGTGACGTCCGGTGCGTCCTGGAGTTTGCGCTTCTGCGCCTCCTGGGCGGCGACGACCATGGTCATGAACTCGTTGAACGCCTGCTGCTGGAAAGCCGGGTCATTCTGGGCCTGGGTCTCCTGCAGCCGCTCCATGAAGAACATGCGGAAGAGATCCAGGGGATAGCCGACGCCATTGACCGTGGCAATGTTGACGTTGCCCGCGGGGGCAGCCGGGGCGGTGGTCGCGGCGGCCGGCGCGGCCCCCTTGGGCGCCACCTTGGCGTCTTCCGCCAGGCACAGACCGGAGGCGAGCAGGGCGCCGACCACGAATGAAATACGACTCTTAGTCATGTCTTGAAGGTTCCGTAGGTTGGTTTCAGTGGTTAGGTGAGAGGCCGCGGCCCGCGCTGCGCACGGGCGCAGTGTCGGTCTGGCCGCTGGGGTGCGGTGGCGGCCGGGGTCGGTCGGTCAGGCGGGGAACACCTGTTTGAATGGCTTGACCTGGACCTGGGCGTAGACCCCGGCCGTGACATAGGGGTCCGCGCCCGCCCAGCGTTCGGCCGCCGCCAGGTCCGGAAACTCCGCGACGACGAGCGAGCCGGTGAAGCCCGCGGGCCCGGGGTCCGGACTGTCGATGGCGGGGTGGGGTCCGGCGAGGACCAGGCGTCCCTCCTCCTGGAGGGCGCGCAGGCGTTCCAGGTGGGCGGGGCGGGTGCTCAGGCGGGCGCTGAGGCTGCCGGGCACGTCGGTGGCGATAATGGCATACAGCACGTCAGTCGGTCTCCACGGCCGTGGGTTCGTCCTCGATGTGGCGTCCCAGATAGAGGGCCTGGGCGACCACGAAGAGCAGGGTGAGTCCCATCATACCGAACAGCTTGAAATTAACCCAGTAGCCTTCGCGGACATGGGCCTCGTTGCACAGTGCCAGCAGGGCGTCGGAAAACTGGGCGGCACAGGCGGCCAGATCGATCGCGTCCTTGCCGGTCGCCTGAAGCAGCGCGTGCTGGGCCTGGTAGAAGCCGCTGGCCCAATAGACCACGAAGAGATTCGTGAGCCCCAGGACGCCGAAGAACAGGGCCCAGGTCAGGTTGAGCCGGCGCCAAACGGGGGCGGGAACCGTGATCGCCTGGCCCATCATGCGCTGGGTCAGGGGGCGCTCGCCGATCCACTGGCTACCCAGGAAGGCCGCCCCGAACAGCCAGTTGACCAGGGTCGGCTTCCACATGACGAAGATCGGGTCGCGCAGGGCGATGGTCAAGCCGCCGAAGACGACGATCAGTCCCAGGGTTGCGAGCAGCAGCTTGTCCACCCGGTGCTCGCGCCACCACACCCAGGCGACCTGGAGCGCCGCGGCGGCGATGGCCGCCCCGGTCGCCCAGTAGATGCCGGCGAACTTGTAGACAACGAAAAACAGGATGATCGGGAGCAGGTCGAACAGGATCTTCATTGGGAGTCCTTAGGGGTTGCGGCTAACCGGGTCCGCTGGGTGTCGATGGTGGTGTCGACGTGGTAACGCGGCCCGGCCGGCGTCACCGACAGCGCGGGACGCGGAGCATAAGCCCTTGCCGGGTTCTAGGTAAAGCCGGGGCGCGAGGTTGTCGTTGTCGTTGTCGTAATCGTGGTCGGATTATTCGATTACGACAACGACAACGACAACGACAACGACAACGTACCCCGGATTTTGCTCGACTTTGGCCATTTTTCCGCCTGGCCATAGGCATGATAATCAACGCGTTATCTTGGACGGAAAAAATTAGCAGGGAGTCTTCGCCGGGGTTCGCATCGGTCCCGCTGCTGCCTAACCCCATCCTAATTTTTCGTGCTTTTATGTTTCAATCAGTTAGCCAGAACGGCTGTTAGGAAAATGGCCAAAGTCGAGTTTTGGTCACCACATCAGTTCTGATCGCACCCGGGGCTCGATCCCGGAAAGAGCCCTGCGCCGACGAATAGTACAATGATCGGCAGGCCGACCGGTCGGCAAGCGCCGCGTCGCGGCGGCAGTACCAGTTCCCCTAACCGCCAACCCCCGAGGTCAACGTGGTCCCGAGCCCTGAGCTGTCAGTCATAGTCCCGACCTTCAACGAGCGGGACAATATCCGGGAACTGGTGAAACGGCTCACCGCGGCCCTTGCCGGCATCGCCTGGGAGGTCATCTTCGTGGACGACGACTCACCGGACGGCACCGCCGCGCTGGTGCGTGAGGTCGCGCGGCAGGACCCACGGGTGCGGGTGCTGCAGCGCATCGGCCGACGGGGGCTTTCCACGGCCTGCGTGGAGGGGATGCTGGCCTCTGCCGCCCCCTACCTGGCGGTGATGGATGGGGACCTGCAACACGATGAGTCGATCCTGCCCGCCATGCTGCGCGGGGTGAAAGAGGAGGGCTTCGAGATTGCCATCGGCAGCCGCTATGTCGCCGGCGGCGGCCTGGGCCAATGGGCGGATGACCGGCAAGTTGCCAGCCGAGTGGCGACCCGGGTGTCCCGGTTGGTCCTCAAGGCGGCGGTGCAGGACCCCATGAGTGGGTATTTCCTGCTGAAACGCGAGGTCCTGGAAGGGGCGGTGCATGACCTGTCTGGCATCGGCTTCAAGATCCTGCTGGATCTCTTCGCATCCAGTCCGCGGTCCCCGCGCTTTGTCGAGCTTCCCTATGAGTTCCGGACCCGGCAGGCGGGCGAGAGCAAATTCGATACGGCGGTTCTCTGGGACTTTCTGATGCTGCTCCTGGACAAGACCCTGGGTCGCTATGTCCCCATCCGCTTCATCCCCTTCGCCCTGGTCGGCGGGGCCGGGGTCTTTGTCCACCTGTTGGTGCTGTGGCTTGTCTTTGACCTGGGCAGTGCCCGCTTTGCCGTCGGTCAAAGTGTCGCCGCGGTCGTGGCGATGACCTTCAACTTCTTCGTCAATAACGTCGTCACCTACCGCGATCGGCAACTGCGCGGCTGGGGCCTGCTGCGCGGCTGGGTCTCCTTCACGCTCGCCTGCTCACTCGGCGCCGTCGCCAACGTCGGCATCGCTACCTACGCCTTCGAGACCCAATTGGTCGGCAACACCGCCTGGGTCCTGTCGGCCATGGCCGGCATCGTCGTGGGGGCGGTATGGAACTATGCCGTGACGTCCGTTTATACCTGGAACAAGGTCAAGGGCGCCTGACGTCTTGGGTGCGATCAGAACTGATGTGGTGGCCGAGATCGCGGGTACGCTGTCGTTGTCGTTGTCGTAATCGGAAAAGCGATCCAATCTGGGGTGCGATAGAATCCGGCGCGCCACGATGTCCTCGATTACGACAACGACAACGACAACGACAACGATTGATGCTCAAGGAATCGCGGGTCAAGCCCCCAGATAGGCGGCGCGGACCTTGGGGCTTGCGAGCAGCGCGGCGGCGGCGTCCTGGTGGACGATCAGCCCGCCCTCCAGGACGTAGCCGCGGCCGCTTACCTCCAGGGCCAGGCGGGCGTTCTGCTCGACCAGGAGCAGGGTCATGCCCTGGTCGGCGATGAGCCGGATGGTCGCGAAGATCGTCTGCACCGCCAAGGGGGCCAGCCCCATGCTGGGCTCGTCGAGCAGCAGCAGGCGCGGGCGGCTCATCAGGGCGCGGGCAATGGCCAGCATTTGCTGTTCGCCCCCGGACAGGGTGCCGCCGGTCTGGGCGCGACGCTCCTCCAGGCGCGGAAAGAGCCCGTAGACGCGCGCGAGATCCGCGGCAATTCCTGCCATGTCAGTACGGAAATAGGCCCCCATCTGCAGGTTCTCCGCCACCGTCAGGCGCGGGAAGACCCCGCGCCCCTCCGGGACCAGACTGATCCCGAGCCGCGTCCGCCGGTGCACCGGCAGTCCCGTCACCTCGCTGCCGGCGTAGTGGATGGTCCCGGCGGCGGCCGGCAGGAGGCCCGCGAGTGCGCGCATCGTCGTGGTTTTGCCGGCCCCGTTGGCGCCGATCAGGCAGACGACCTCCCCCTGCGCGACCGCCAGATCGATACCCTTGAGGGCGCGGATGCCGCCGTAATGCACCTCGAGCCCCTGGACCTCGAGCAGGCTCATGCCGCCGCCCCCCCCGCCCCGGCGCCCAGATAGGCCTCGATCACGGCCGGGTCGCGCTGCACCGCGGCGGGCGGTCCATCGGCGATCTTGCGCCCGTAGTCCAGCACCACCACCCGGTCGCACAGGTCCATCATCAGACGCACGTCGTGTTCGATCAGGAGCAGGGTCAGGCCGCGGGCGCGGATCGCCTCCAAAAGCCCCTTGAGGGCCTGGGTCTCGATTGGATTCATCCCCGCGGCGGGTTCGTCGAGCGCCAGGACCTTGGGGTCGGTGGCGAGTGCCCGGGCGATCTCCAGGCGCCGTTGGTCGCCATAGGGCAGGTGCCGGGCGAGTTGGTCCGCGCGTCCGGCGAGTCCCACCCGTTCCAGAAGTTGCCGGGACCGCTCGCGGATGGAGCGCTCCTCGGCACGGGTGCGCGCGCCGCGCAGCACGGCCCCCAGGACCCCGGCGCGCGAGCGTACATGGCGTCCGACCATTACGTTCTCCACGACACTCATGTTGGCGAACAGCCGGATGTTCTGGAAGGTGCGTGCCAGCCCCAGGGCTGCCACCGCGTGGGGCTTGAGCCCGGCCAGCGGCACACCATCCAGGTGCACACTGCCGCTGCTCGGGTGATAGAGCCCGGTGAGACAGTTGAAGAAGGTGGTCTTGCCGGCCCCGTTGGGTCCGATCAGTCCGACGATCTCGCCCGCCTGGACCGCGATGGAGACCTCGCTGAGCGCGGTCAGGCCGCCGAAGCGTTTGGTCACCGCACGGGCATCGAGCAGCGGCGGCGGGCGGGCGGCGGTCTCAGCGTTCGGCGTCATAGAGTGCCTCCTGTTCCTGCCGGACCAGGTCGGGGTTGTCCGGATGCAACTCCCGTGCCCGCACCGGCGAGGGCCAGAGCCCCTGGGGTCGGAACAGCATCACCACCACCAGGGCGAGACCGAAGAGCAGCATCCGCAGGTCCGCCGGGTCGACCAGCACCCGTCCGAGCAGCCCCTCCTGCAGCGGACCGATGTAGCGCAGCAGTTCCGGCAGCACGGTCACCAGGATGGCCCCCAGGATGACCCCCGGGATGTGGCCCATGCCCCCCAGCACCACCATGCACAGGATCATGATGGACTCCATCAGGGTGAAGGACTCGGGGCTCACAAAGCCCTGGAAGGCGGCGAAGAGCCCGCCCCCCAGGCCGCCGAAGGTTGCCCCCATGGCGAAGGCCAGCAGCTTCAGGTTGCGGGTGTTGATCCCCATTGCCTCGGCGGCCACCTCGTCCTCGCGGATCGCCGCCCAGGCGCGCCCGATGCGCGATCCCTGCAGCCGCAGGGCCATGAAGATCACCGCCAGGGTGAGCAAGAGAAACAGGTAATAGTGGGTGTGTGTGCCGGGCAGCGTGACGCCCAGCCATTCGGTTGGCCGCCGCAGGGACGCATCGGCGATGCGCACCGGGTCGATCATGTTGATGCCCTGGGGGCCGTTGGTGAGATTGATCGGGGCGTTCAGGTTGTTCAGAAAGATCCGGATGATCTCCCCGAAGCCGAGCGTCACGATGGCCAGATAGTCACCGCGCAGGCGCAGTGTCGGGGCGCCTAGCAGCACCCCGAAGAGACAGGCGACCCCGGCCCCCAGCGGCAGCAGGGCCCAGAAGGGCAGGTGGATGCCGAGTTGGGGCGAGGCGAGGATGGCGTAGAAATAGGCCCCCACCGCATAGAAGGCGACATAGCCGAGATCCAGCAGCCCCGCAAACCCCACCACGATGTTGAGCCCGAGCGCCAGCATCACATAGAGCAGCGCGAAATCGAGTATCCGCACCCAGGACCGCCCCATCCCGGCGTCCACCAGGAAGGGCAGGGCGACCAGCAGCACCGCCAGGGCCGCATAGGCACCCCAGGCGAGGCGCGGATCGCGATAGAAACGCTCGGGGAGAAGATCATTCATTTGCGAAGTGAACCGTTCCTTAGGCACGGTCCGCCACGCGCTCGCCCAACAGCCCGGAGGGGCGGAAGACGAGCACCAGGATCAGGATGAAGAAGGCGAAGATGTCCTGGTAGTGGCTGCCCAGAAAGCCGCCGGTCAGATCCCCGATATAGCCCGCCCCCAGGCTCTCGATCACCCCCAGGAGCAGCCCGCCCAGCAGGGCCCCGGGGATGTTGCCGATGCCCCCGAGCACCGCCGCGCTGAAGGCCTTCAGCCCCAGGAGGAAGCCCATATTGTAGTGGGCGATGCCGTAATAGGCGGCGATCAGCAGTCCCGCCACCGCCGCGAGCGCCGAGCCCACCGCAAAGGTGGCGGCAATCACCCGGTTCACGTCCACCCCCATGAGCCCCGCCACCTCCCGGTGCTGGGCAGTGGCGCGCATCGCCCGCCCCAGCCGGGTGCGCTGCACCAGCAGCAGCAGGGCGCCCATGGTCAGGGCTGCCACCGCCACGATGAGCAACTGGACATTCGACACCGTGGCCCCGTGCCACTCATAAACATGGGGGGCCAGCACCGGCGGGAAGGAGAGATATTGGCGGCCCCAGATGATCATCGCCAGGTTCTGCAGGACGATCGAGACCCCGATGGCGGTGATCAGCGGGGCCAGACGCGGGGCATTGCGCAGGGGCCGGTAGGCGACCCGCTCCACCAGGACCCCGGTCGCCATGCATACCAGCACGGCCGCGGCCAGGGCCACCGCCAGGGCCAGCGGCACCGGCACCCCGGCCGCCACCAGTAGGCCGAGGACCGTCACCGACACCATGGCCCCCAGCATCACGATCTCGCCGTGGGCGAAATTGATCAGCTCCAGGATGCCGTACACCATGGTGTAGCCCAAGGCGACCAGGGCGTACAGGCTACCCAGGATCAGGCCGTTGACGAGTTGCTGGAGCAGGACGTCCATGCGCGGCGCGGTGCGGCGGGGCCGGGGGCCGCTTACTTCGCCGCCTGGCCGCCGACGGTTTCCACCGGCTCCCAGTGGCCCTTCTTGACCTGATAGAGGGTGACGGGGCCGTCCTTCAGATCCCCCTTGTCATCGAAGGCGATGGGGCCGATGACCCCGTCGATGCGGGTCTTGGCCAGTTCCGGCAGGTATTTCTCGGGCTCGGTCGAGTCGGCCCGCAGCATCGCCTGGATCATCACCACGGCGGCGTCATGGGCGAAGGGGGCGTAGATCTGGACCTTGCCGAAGCGCTCATTGAAGCGCTTGCGGAAGTCCGCCCCCCCGGGCATCTTCGCCAGCGGCAGCCCCGGCGACGAGCCGATGGCCCCCTCCCCGGCGGGTCCCGCGAGTTTGAGGAACTCGGCCGACTGCATGCCGTCGCCACCCATGAAGGCGGTCTTCATCCCCAGGGTGCGCAGCTGCCGGATCATGGGGGCGGCCTGGGGGTCCATGCCGCCGAACACCACCACGTCCGGCTTCTTGGACTTGAGCGAGGTGAGGATGGCGGTAAAGTCGGTCGACTTGTCGGTGGTGTATTCCCGGCCCACGACCTCCCCGCCGGCCGCCGCGACCCCCTTCACCACCTCGTCGATCAGGCCCTGGCCGTAGGCGGTGCGGTCATCGATCACCGCCACCCGCTTGCCGAGCTTGGTGGCGTACTTGCCCAGGGCCTGACCCTGTTGGGAGTCGTTGGCCATCACCCGGTAGGTGGTCTTGAACCCCTGGTGGGTGTAGGCCACCGCGGTGGAGGCGGGGGAGATTTGGGGGATGTCGTTGTCGGCATAGATGCGCGAGGCCGGGATGCTGGCCCCCGAGTTCAGGTGCCCGACCACGCCCTTGACCCCCTCATCCACCAGCTTTTGGGCCACTACGGTCGCGGTCTTGGGGTCCGCCGCGTCGTCCTCGACCTGCAGGACGAACTGGACCGGCTGACCGCCGAGCGTGGGATGGGTCGCGTTGATGGCGTCCACCGCCAGGCGGGCCCCGTTCTCGATGTCCTTCCCCAAGTGCGCCTGGGGACCAGTCAGCGGCGCCACGCAGCCGATCTTGACCGTCGCCGGATCGGCGGCCCCGGCGGGCGCCGTCCAGTACGAGGCGCCAAGAATACACGCAATCAATAACTTGGATCTCATGAGTCTGCTCCCGATGCCGTGCCGACAGGATTGACGATGGGAAGCGCGGGGCCCCCGTTGAAGACTTGCCCGGCCAGGTGTAAGCCGGCCGGGCGGCAATAGTATCAATAGCGGCGCTTCCTTACCTCGCCGATGTTGGCGCCGGCCGGTTCCCCCGCCTCAGTCTGCGTGCGATCCGCCCTGGCACGGGGGCGACTGCGGGGCCGTACCGCCCTTCTCAAACCACTCCCGCGGGGTCCAGGTGTGCAGGGCCAGGGCGTGGAGCCCGTGGTCGAACTCGTCACGCAGCAGCCGATTGACCACCCGGTGGCGCATGACCAGCCCATGGTCGGCGAACTGCTCGCTGACCACTAACACCTTGAAGTGTGACTGGGCACCCACCGGCACCGCGTGCAGGTGGCTCTCGTCGACGACTTCCAGGTGCAGCGGCCCCAGGGCTTGCGTCAGGACGGTCGTGATACGGGTCTGTCGGTTCATGCTGAGGTCCCGGGTCGGAAGGGCGGGGCGTCACCCCGATGCCCCGTTAGGTGCGGTCGCCCCGGCGTTGCGGCAAGCCTTGGTGTGCCTCCGCGCCCGCGGTGCCCGCCGGGTGCGATCAGAACTGATGTGGTGACCGAGATCCCGGGTACGCTGTCGTTGTCGTTGTCGTAATCGAACAATCCGACCACGATCACGACAACGACAACGACAACGACGCCCGGTCCGTGGGAACGTCCGGTAGCTGTAGGCGCATCGCGTACCCGACTTCGGCGGTCGCCGCAGCTTGGCGGGTACGCGATGCGTACCCTACGAGATGTGCGTTAACACATCAGTTCTGATCGCACCCGCCCCCGCCCGGGGTCCGCGGCGGGAGACGGGCCGGGACCCAAGGGCCTACAATTCGGGCTGACCCCGCTCTTTGTCCGGCACCGAGGCGCCATCGGCCACCCTGCGGAGACCTTCTATGATCCTCACCAGAATCCTGACCCTGATCTTCGTCGGCGGGTTCGCCACCGGGGCCGCCGCCAAGGGCCTGAGCCAGCCCTGGACACCGGCCTATCGCGGCGCCTCGAACGCCCCCGCGCAGGTGCCGCAGTCCTATGCGGATACCCACTACCTGTTGTCGAGTGCGCTGCTGCAGCGGGTCAGCCAAGCGGAGATCGCGGCGGCGCGGGGTCTGGTGGACGCCGCTTTGCTGGTCGATCCGGTGCGCTTGCCTGACGGCTCGACCCTGGCCGGACTCCCCGCGGCGACGCAGGGCGCGGACCTCTACCTGAGCCACGATGTCGGCTTCGTCCCGTGCAGCATCCTGGCGGCGCGCAGCTTTCGGGTGAAGGCACTCGGCGAACTCCCCCGGCTCGCTGACCCCAAGTAACACCTTGGCGAGCTTAGCGGCTTGGCGTGAGAACTGCTCCTTCCAGGCCAACACAGTCATTGTTGAAAAATCGCCCAGCGGGCGATTTTTCAAGCGTCGCCGCGCAGTTCGATGTGCTCGGCCACCAGCAGGGTCGCGGCGGCCGCGACCACGGCGCCCAGGGGCGCGGCCAGGGTCGGCGCGGCGAGTGCGTCCCGCGTGATCCCCTCCGCCCGGCCATAGAGACACAGGCGCAGGTGCTCGCTGGTGCGCACATGCAGTTGCAGGTCGGTCAGGATGTGCCCGAATTCGCTGCGGGTGGGGGCGCTGCCCAGGGTGCGGAACAGCTCCGCCAGCGCGGCGAACAGCGGCGCGGCCGCCGCGCCCAGCCCAAAATCGGCGGGCCGGTACTCCACCTGTTGCTCGGAAACCCGCCCGACCCAGACCCGGAAGCTCTCCTTCTGCAGCGAGTGGTAAAGGGGCGACTCCGAGATCAGCAACAGCAGCAGGTGCCGCGGGTTGGCGAAATAACGCCCGCCGCGGACCTCCCAGAAGCAGTCGTTGATGAATCGGTGCAGCCGGATGTGCTCGCGGAAGTCCGCCGCCTGCAACTGATCCAGGATCAGCACCGTGGGCTCCCCTTCGCTCTGGGCGCAGGCCTCGCTCACCGTCAGGTCCAAGGGGTCGATCGGCGGCTCCGCACGGCCCATCTCGTCCTGGCTTGGCGGCAGTATCACGTCGGGCAGGGGCGGGTGGGCCTCGGTGAAGTCGAGATACAGCAGATGGGGGAACTCCAGCGCCCGGCCCAGGGCAGTGGCGAAGGCGCTCTTGCGCCGCTCGGAGTCGCCCTCGATGTTGAGCGTCCGCAAGGTGCGCGTCGGGCCTTCGAGCAGGCAGCGGACCTGGAATTCATAGTCGTCGTTGGACTCGAATCCGTAGCGGGCCATCTTGTCGCGTAGGCTGGGCATGGATCATCGCCAGGTCTGCAGGAGCAGCGTGCGCGCCGCTTCCTCTTCGGGGAACGGCTGCCCCAGGATCGGCTGGAGCACGGCGCGGGCCCGCTCAGGCTCACCCGCGGCCAGCAGGGCGCGGGCGTGATGGTAGGCGATCGTGGGGTCTTTGGGCGCCGCCAGTGAGGCCTCGGCCAAGGCCTGCACGGCGGCTTGGGTCTCGCCCTTGGCCAGCAGCGCCTGCCCCAGGGTATCGCCGACCGCGGGATCGGCCGGCGCGGCGCGCGCCGCGGCCCGCGCATAGTCCAGCGCCTGGGCCGGGTCCTGCTCCAACAACAGCATCGCCAGGTTGTTGTTGGTTACCGGGTCATCGGGTTGTGTCCGGAGCAGGGACCGATAGGTTTCGATTGCCTGTTGCGGTTGACCGCGCCGCTCGTAGACCTGGGCCAACCGGCGCTGCACCTCCGTATCGTCGGGGTGGGCCGCGAGCCAGGTCTCGGCCGTCGCGGTCGCCGACTCCAGGGCCGGCGCCTTGACCTGGGCGCTCAGCAGCAGCAACAGCACCTCTCGGTCCGCGGGGTCGGACTGGAGCAGGGCGCTGAGCCGCTCCTGGGCCTCCTTGTATTTCTCCTCATCAAGGCTCAGACGCGCCTGCAGCAGCGGCAGCCCGGGCAGCGGCACCCCCAATGCCAGCAAACGCTCGATCAGCGCGGTCTTCGCCGCCGGGTCCGGCAGGGCGGGGTAGACGTTGCGCAGGGTCGGACCCACCAGGGGTGAACTCGGATCGGCCTTCAGGCCGGCCAACAGGTGCTCCTGGATAGCCCCGGCCTGCTTGGCCACCGCGTAGGCGTTCGCCAAGAGGAGCCGCGTCTGCGCCGATTCTGGCTGCCGGTTTACCAGGGCCTCCAGGGTCGCGGCGGCATTGAATGGCTGTCCCGCGGCGAGTTCCAATTGGCCGCGCGCCAGCAGCAGCCGCGGGTCGTCGGCGAGCGCCGGCGCGGTGTCCTGCAGGGTGCGCAGGGCCTCCTGCGTCTGCCCCGCGGACTGGTAGCCCTGGGCTAGGTTGAGCCGCAGGGTCAGGTTGGCGGGGTCCTTGGTCATGGCCTCGCGCACGCGGGCCAGAGCGGCCGCCTGGTGCCCGGCGTCCACGTCAAGCTGGGTCAGCAGCAGGATGGCGTCGGTATCGCGCGGGTCCACCGCCAGGACCCGCTCATAGAGCGCGCGGGCCGCCTCCAACCGGCCGGCGCGCCGCTCCAGGGTGGCGAGATTGAAGGCGGCATCGGCGAACCCGGGCTTGATCTCCAGGGCGCGCGCGAAGGCCTTGCGCGCCGCGGGCTCGTCCCCCAAGGCGAGCTGCGCGAGGCCCAAGGCAACCTGGGCGCGCGGGCTGTCCGGCACCGCCGCCAGATAGGCCAGTGCCTGGGCCTGGGCAGCCGCGCCAGCGGGCTTGGCCAGCAGCAGTCGGACCAACAGCACCTGGGCCGTCTCGTCCGCGGGGTTCTTCTCCAGCAGCGTGCGCAGCTCCAGCTCCGCGGCCTCGCGCTCCCCGCCGGCCAACAGGGCGGCGGCCAGTTTCACCGGTGTCTGCGCATCGTCCGGACGGGCGGCGAGTGCCTGACGCAGCAAGGCCCCGGCCTCTCCAGGCCGGCCGTCTTGCGTCATGACATCGCCCAGAATCTTGAGCATGTCCGGATTCGTGGCTTGTTGGTCCGCGAACGGGCGTAGTGCGGTTTCGGCGCCCTTGAGATCCCCGCGGGCGAGCCGCGCCCGCGCCACCAGGGTGGCCGCCGTGGACGAGTCCGGGGCGGCGCGGCAGGCGCGCGTCAGGTACTCGTCGGCCTCCTGATAGCGCGCAAGTTGGAACAGCGCCACCCCCGCCAGGTAGAGCGCCTGGGGATCCTCGGGGCGATAGGGGAGGTACAGATTGAGCTGCGCCAGGGCCGGTTCCGGTTGGTTCTGCTTCAGCAGCAGCAAACCGCGGGCGTAATTCAGGCCGGGGAACTGCGGAACCTGTTGGCTGGCCAAGTCGATATCGGCCTGGGCCTCCGCCAGCTTTTCCAATTCCAGGCGTGCCAGGGCGCGCTTATAGAGTGGCATCCAGGTGGTGCGCGCAGTCTCGATCGCATGTCCGAAGGCTTCCTCGGCTGGTTGTGGCATGCGGTTGGACAACGCTAAATCGCCCCGCCCCTCCCACCCGGCAGAGTCCCGGGGGTCGGCCGTGATTGCCTGGTCCACCAGGGCATGCGCGCGCGTCATGTCATCCTGGCGCGCGGCGAGCCTGGCGAGGCCGATCAAGGCGCGGGGATAGGTGGAAATCAGGTCCAGGGCCTTGTCAAACGCCTGTTTCGCCTGATCGGGCTGGCTCTGGGCCAGGTAGGCTTCACCCCGAATGGCGTACAGTTCGGCCTGCTTGTGCGGGTCCGGTGGTGAACCGACCGCCGGGTCCTCCAGGATCTCGGCGTACTTGCCTTGAAGCAACTGCGCCTGGGCCAAGTCCGTCTGATACTCGGTGGGATTGAGGCGGCCTTCCTTGATGGCGCGCTTGAGTTCCTGCTCGGCCGCCGCACCGGACGCCAGGTCCAGATAGACCTGTCCCAACAGCGCCCGTGCGGCCGGGTCCTTGCCGCCCTGCCGCAGATAGTGCTTCAGGGTCCGGACCGCGGCGCGCCCATCCCCGGACTGCCATTGGTTGCGGGCATCCGCGAGGGGGTCCGCCTGCGCGACCGACATGCCGACGATCAGCAAAGCGAGCACGCCTCCTACCAGAGCGGGCTGCAAGTCGCGTTGGCTCGTCATTGAAGGGATCTCCAGCGTCATGCCCATGGTGCCCGACGCTGGGGTCAGGCTACTTGGATAATGCCCGCGGAACCGCCGCTTGCGGCGCCCCGGCCTGTGGTAACAGGACGAAAGGATCGGGCGCGGTCAGCACCAGGGTCCAGTGAGAGGGGATGGTATACGGGGCGCCCGAACCGGTTGCGGTCCCATCCGTCGGGCGGCGCACATATAATTGAGGCGGCGATCTCCTCCGGGGTCCCGTCGTTGGCCATGCGGATCAGCAGGGCTGGTCGGGCGACGCATGGCAGGCGTCAGGCGCGCTTGATGCTACGGGCCAGCCCGGCCAGCCCGATGCCCACCAGCATTAGGGTGCCCGGTAAAGGAACGGTTTCGACGCCGTCGATGGCGCCGTCCCAGCCCGTCGCACCGGTCACGGTCATCCTGAGCGTGGTGACGTTGGTGAAAACGCTCGGGTCGGTGAACGAGGCGAACGCGAAGTAGGGGATGGCGTTACCGGCCGTACCGCTGGGGTAGGTGTACTGTGCGCTAGAGGGTGCGCTAGAGAGTCCATTCACGAGAAAGGTAACGGACATGGCGTTGGGAAGCGGTGCGGGCAGGCTGATACGGAGGCCCAACGAATTGCCACCCTCGGTGAAATCGCTGGCGGAACCCGAAATGTTGTTCCATTGGACATAGATAGTGCCGGCTGAGTTTCCGCCGTTTACCATGCGAAGCGCAGACGGGGTGATACTAACGTCAGTAAAGTCGGTACCAGTATCAGTGCCGGTGGACTGGCTCGCGAGGTTACGGGAGGTACCGATATAGGTCAGGGGCGGGGCTGCGGTGTTGGTAGTTACGACACCTGACCCGGCTGTGACCCGCGTGTTGACTTGCAGCGTTTCAAAGCTGTCGATCGTTAAGGCGTTGACATTACATGCTGCCAGACCGCCGCAGAGTGCCAGCGCGAGATCAATCTTTTTCATCGAATGATGCGCTCCACTGACGGTGCGTACTAGGGGACATCGATGGCCGCAGTTACGTGCGGACACGGCAAATTTCGAGCCACTGACTCTTGTGGCGCTGCCCCCGGACTTCCACGGGGAGCGGGGTTGACCCAGTCGGCCGCCGGCGCGTTGGGACTGCGCCGACAAATACCAGGCCCAAGCATAACCGAAAGCCTTACAGTTGGGAAGCTGGTCTCTGGGATTACGCGGCGCTTGCCGACGCAAAGCAACCCTGTGCGCCAGCCTTGCGTGATCGACCCGGTGTCAGTCCTGTCGCGGGCAAAGATAGACACGGAGCTCGCCCCCTGATAGCGAAGAAAAATCCTTGGCAAGCGGAGATAATGGGCTGGAGGCTGTCAGAAATTTCCGACTACGGACCACCGCTATGCCAACTCGCCCACCCGCACCCCAGGACTGCCCCAGGGTCGTTCCACCCAGTGGCGTGCCCGCTGCCGAGCGCCGTTTCGGTGGCCTGCGCCGCCTCTGGGGCGACACGGACTATGGCCGGGTCCGCACGGCCCGCATCGCGGTCGTAGGGGTCGGCGGGGTCGGGTCCTGGGCGGCGGAGGCCCTGGCGCGCTCGGGCGTGGCGGGGCTGGTGCTGATCGACCTGGACCAGGTCGCCGAGTCGAATATCAACCGCCAGGTGCAGGCGCTCGGCAGCACCCTGGGTGCGGCCAAGGTGCAGGCGCTGGGGCGGCGGATCGCGGACATCCACCCCGAGTGCGAGGTCACGGCAGTGGAGGAGTTCGTCACCCCGGAGAACTGGCCGGCGCTGCTGCCGGGGCCGGTGGAGGTGGTGATCGATGCCTGCGACCAGGGGCACGCCAAACTCGCCATGGCGCACTGGGCCTGGCGCGGCGGGCATTCGTTGGTCTGCGCCGGAGCGGCCGGCGGCAAGTCGCAGCCGCAGCGCATCGAGGTCGATGACCTGGCCCTGGTGACGCACGACCCGTTGTTGGCCGCGCTACGCCAGCGCCTGCGCAAGCTCGGCGCCCCGGGCCGCGGCAGGATCGGCCTGCCTTGCGTCTTCTCGCGTGAGCCCATCACCCTGCCGGCCGCGGGCGACTGCATGGTCGACGGCTCCCTGAACTGCCATGGCTACGGCTCGTGCGTCACGGTCACCGCGAGCTTCGGCATGGCGCTGGCGGCCGCAGCGCTGGGGCTCCTGCGCAGCGACCGCGAATGAAGCGGCGGCCGCGGCTTAACCGTGAAAGCCGCGCTGCACCGCGAGCGTAGGGTGCGCCGTGCGCACCATGGCGCCAATCGAAACCCTAGGTCGCGGCGATCAACCGCAGCCTCTCAAGGTGCGCACGGCGCACCCTACGCCAATGGTCCGGGCGATTGCGTCAGGTGGTACTGACGCGCCGCCGCCGCGCTTGCCACCGCCAGGGCCGTCATGTTCAGCATCCGGCGCGGCGTGGTCGCGGGGGTGAGGATATGGGCCGCGGCGGCGGCACCCATCAGGATCGGGCCCACCGTCACACCGCTG
>Ga0247840_10002138_pt1 | contig 35948 bp, 25 predicted proteins | sample LaCruzMarch2015__FD_192404 | JGI IMG/M metagenome (GOLD analysis project Ga0247840, IMG submission 192404) | Freshwater microbial communities from meromictic Lake La Cruz, Castile-La Mancha, Spain - LaCruzMarch2015_17m | ecosystem: Environmental > Aquatic > Freshwater > Lake | place: Spain...
CCCCCCTGGCCCCCCCCTAAATAAACTGCAACTTCACCTCCTTCAAAAACTTCTCCTCCAGCAGTTTGGCGATGCGTTTGACCGCTGTGCGGCGGATTTCGAGTTCGACGGGCAGGCTGGGGTCCTGGTGGGCTATGTTGATGCGTGTACCGATCAGAAAGTCGATTTCATCGCTTTCGAGGAAGAGCTTTACGATCTGATCTGCGGGTCCTTTGCCAAGTTTGGTGGTGGTGTTGTGTCTTTTCAGGATCTCGGTGACTTTGCCCAGGGTGAGGATACCTTCTGTTACGAGGTCGATGCCGGGCATAAAGGAAACGGGTGGCAGGTCGGGGTCGAAGAACTCAAAGCTGTCGGTGATTTCTTGTTTCCACTCCCTGGCGACGATGTCGATGCTGGTGGCTCCGCTTACGATTTTCTTGCCGGGGAATTTGGCGAGGATGGCTGCGAGTTCTTTGTCTTTTTCGGGATCGAAGGGCGGGCCTGTACACAGCAGCAGCTTGCGGGGTTCCCTGAAGTAAAGGACAGCGGCCGAGGTGTCGTCCTTCGGCTGATGCCCGTCATTCGCGGCCGCCATGTTCATCACCTTGGTGGCCAGGCGTGCCGCCGAGATATCCGGCGTGGTGGTGACCAGGCGCTCGATGTAGTCCTGCATGTCATCGCGACCCCAGCCAAAGGGATACTTCTGGCTTCCCATGCCCGACTGGACAATCCCGTCGGAACAAATGATGATGCGGTCTTCCTTTTGCGATTGAAAGCTGCAGGACCTGAGTTCTTTGCCTTTTCCTTTTTCGCTCAGCAAGAGGATGTCGGACCATACAGGCTCGAAGACCTTGTCGCCCCGCAGGATTACGGCCTGGGGGTTGTCATATTCCAGGATGCGGGTCTCTCCGTCAATTTCTATGTCGACAATGGTAAAGGTTGCATAAGAGATCTGGCGCTCGCTGTCGACGGGCAAGGTATTCATGATGATCTCGGCAATCTTGTGAAACTCTTTGTGTTCACGGGTAAAACTCATGGCCATGGTGGCTGTCAGGGTGGCCAGCACATTGGCCTTGACGCCATGCCCGAGTCCGTCAGACAAGACGATTACGATCCTGTTTTCTTCCTTGACGCGGGTGGTCAGGAAGACATCACCACAGATGCGGCCTTCCCAGTGGTTGGCCTGGTGAAACCCTATTTCGACATGAAAAGGCTCGTTCATCATGGCTTTTTCTTTTCAGAACGGCTGAAGTCGATGATGGAATTCAGGATGTGCTCCGTACGGGAAGCACCTTCTCCCAGCAGGAAGGCGATTTTTTGCACCAGCTCCAGGTTCTCGTCGATGGCTTCCCCTACCCTGCGGATCACTTCCTCCTGGGCTACTTCCGGCATAAACATGTCGCGGACGACAGCACCAACCAGTTTGTTTTTACGCACGGTAAAGACCGAGACATTCAGCATGCGATCGCCGAAATGCACATCACGGTTTACGACATCCTCGTCTTTTTCAAGCACATAGGAGAACAAATTATAAAACGGATAAGGCACCAGCGTCTTGAGGTCGGCGCCTTTCAGACCCGGGATGATCTCGTTGATCTCTTCTGCTTCTTTGCCCAGCATCGCCACAAAAGTGTCGTTAGACTGCTGGATTTTCAATTTGTCATCGACGACGATGAGTCCGGAGGGCCATTTCTGCAACATGATCTTGTTGGTTTCCATGGCTTCCTGGGCGATCTGCTGTTCCTTACGGGATTTCCGCTCAGAATCTTTCAGGGCATCCTGGGTCTTGGCCAGCTTTTCGTTGGTTTGTTTCAGGGTTTTGATGTATTCGAGGCGGTTCCTGAGGCTGTAGGTATGGCACATCTCTGTACGGGCCAGTCCCTGGGCCACTGCGATGGCGAATTCCCTGCAGTTTTCATAACCACAGCTTCCACAGCCCAGTTCTTCTTCGTGCTCTGTCTTTCCCAGGATTTTGAGGATCTCCAGGATTTTGTCTTCGGCAGGAGCCTGAATGCGCTGATCGTCAGCCTTAAACTGTTTGCTGAGGTCGAGCTTGGCAAATTCGAGCCTGTCAGCTTCCCATTGCACCCTGTCGATTTCCGACATGCGTTTGTTGGCATAGTCGACCACACGTGCTCTTTTCAGGAACTTCCCCGGACCACGGGTCATGCCCGGACCATTCAGACAGCCTTCACAATAAAAGAGGTTAAAATGGTGCTGGATGAGGTCGAGCTGGGTCTCGAATGACTTCAGGGATTCGATGGCATTGTCGCGGCCTTCGGCAGTAAATACCATGCTCGACAAAAGATCGCGGGAGATGTCGGCAGCCTGCAGGACCCCATCACTGAAGGGATATAGCGCACCTTTAAAGCCATGGGGCTGGTCGAATTCAGAGTATTCGAGCGTATTTTCGCTGATGTGGAACTCATTGAAGAGGTCGCGCAATTCCTGGAAAGTCAGCACAGCATCGACTTTTCCGTCGCCCGTGATGCGCCTTGCTTCCGCTTTGCTGTCGATACAAGGACCGATGTGAACGATTTTTACGTCCGCTCCATAGCGCTGATGCACCACCTTGGCCATGGCTTCCATGGGCGTAACGATCGGGGCGAGGTTGTCGGTGAGTTCAGGATGGAATTTCTCGACAAAGCTCACGATGGCAGGACAATTCGCTGTGATATAATACTTTCCCTTAAAGCGTGAAAAGAGTTCAGCATACTTCCCGGCTACGAGGTCGACACCGAAAGAAACTTCAGCCACATAGGCAAAGCCGAGTTTCTTGATCATGTTCACGAATTTACGGTAGTCGCTCACATCGCCGAACTCGGCCGCAATCTCGGGCGACAGCATGGCAGCGATGGTGGATCCGGAGGCAAGCAGCGCTTTCACCTCAGAACCGGAAGATTGATATTGAATGGCATTCTGGCCGCAGGCCACGATACAGCTGCCACATCCAATACAGCGCTCAGGGATGATGTGCGGAAATTCCAGCTCGGCCCTTACTTCGATGGCTTTCACAGGGCATACCCTGACACAGGAGTAGCTGAGCTTGCATTGACTATTGTTGATTTCTACCAGGTTCATACGTTCAGTTTTAAGGGCCTAAAGACCAAATACAGTATTCAGGATATCAGTTACAGTAGATTCCGTAACCTGCTCATATACAGTATCATTGATCTTCAACACCGGGCCCGCCTGGCAATGGTCAAAACAACGTCCGCCGTGAAAGTTGACCTTGTCCCACAAACCATTGTCGCGGATGTATTCCTCTATTATTTTACGGGTGCCATTGTTGCCTCTCGCAAAGCAGGCACTTCCAAGACAAATCGCGATATCTAACTTAGCCTCCATACGTGGCGTATTGTTGAAATCCAAAATTAGAAAGATATTTCGACAAAACAACATTCTATCTCATTATTTAAATAACTGAATGTTAGGCAAATACAATTTCACGGACAATTTCGATTCATTTTTGTTGTTATTTTAATAACATTGTTAATATTTTAACAGAAAAAATTGGACACGATATAACATCTTCGTAATTTTGCCTTTTATTAGAACAACAGCATTGGCCATGGCAGAGGAACTGGAATTCATTCTTTCGCAATACCCCAGGCATCAGCGCGACAAGCTGCTTCCCATCCTCAATGAGGTTCAGCAGGCTTTTGGTTATATCTCAGAGGCTTCCATTGCGGCAATCGGGCAATATCTTGGCTTACCTACCAGTAAGATATATGGAGTGGCCACCTTTTACGACAATTTCAGATTTTCTTCGAAGGGGAAGTTTCACCTTCGGCTTTGCCGTGGCACTTCCTGTCACATTGCGGTGAAGACCAAATTGCAGGAAACCATTGAGAAAACCCTGGCAGTACGACCGGGTGAGCTCAGCCGCGACGGACTGTTCAGCCTGGAGCTGGCACCCTGCATGGGCGCCTGTGGCCTGGGACCTGTGCTTTCCGTTAACGAGGAATACTATACACAGCTTACCATAGAATCCTTTCTGAAGCTGGCCGACAACCTGAAATCCTTTTCCAACTAAGTTATGATCAGCGAGCGGGCCCAAATTTTCAGACAGCTACTGCGGCAGGATGCCCAGTTACCCATCAGTGCCCATGACGATCCGGAAGGAAAGCTGGGATTGTCCAGAATCCGCCGTGAGCGCATCAGCAAACCCATCATCTATATAGGTATGGGCAGTTGCGGACAAATTGCCGGAGCCAAAAAGACAGAAGAGGCCCTGATCGAGTATTTCAACATCCGCGACATCGATGTCGAATTTCAGCATGTGGGATGTATGGGACTCTGCAGCCAGGAGCCCATTGTCGATGTGCAGCTTCCGGGTAAGGCAAGGATTTCATTCTGCAAAGTAGACCCCGACAATGCAGCAGACATCATGGGAGCCATTTTCAGCAATACCGTGCCCATGGAGCACATCCTCGGACAGCATCATACGCCCTATGCCGAAGCCTGGAGCCAGGTTCCGTTTTGGGAAGAACATCGTTTTTTCAGAAAGCAAAAGAGGGTGGTGCTCGCAAATTGCGGCATTTTGGCACCGGATGACATCGAACAGTGTATTGTCCATGGTGGATATCACAGCTTCATCAAAGTGATCCTGGGTTATCGTCCAGAACAGGTTTGTAATTATATAGAAGCCGTCAACCTGCGTGGCCGTGGCGGCAGTGGTTTCCCTGCCGCAGTAAAGTGGCGCACCGCCTTAAATACAGCCGGGGAGCAGAAGTTCCTCATTTGCAATGCCGACGAGAGCGACCCCGGTGCCTTTATGGGCCGGACCATCCTCGAAGGCGATCCGCACAAAGTCATTGAAGGCATGGCCATCGCCGCCTATGCCATCGGGGCCACCAAAGCGATACTTTTTGTCCGCCAGGAATACCACAACGCCATTGCCAGCATGAACAAGGCCCTGAAACAGGCCATGGAATACGGATTGCTGGGTTCTGACATCCTCGACAGTGGTTTCGATTTAACCATCACCATCCGCATTTCGCCGGGTGCCTTCGTCTGTGGCGAAGAGACAGCCCTGATTAGTTCTATCGAAGGCAGACGCGGCATGCCCCGCAACAAACCGCCCTACCCTGCCGAACAAGGCTTATTTGGATGTCCTACGGTGGTTAACAACCTGGAAACCCTGGCCATGGTGCCTTCACTGCTGGCCATGTATCCCATTGGGCAACAGGACACTGTACCACCTGCCGTACTTGGCACCAAAATCATCACCCTATCCGGGAAAGCGGTGAATCAAGGCATTGCCGAAGTCCCTATGGGCATCAGCCTGCGTGAAATCGTCTATGGCATTGCAGGCGGCATCCGCGAAGACAAAGCCTTCAAGGCGGTACACCTCGGGGGGCCTACCGGCTACTGTCTGGGACCCGAGAGCCTCGACCTGGCTTTTGACTTCGATCACCTTCGCCTGGCCGGCGCTTCCATCGGATCCGGGGGCATCACCCTCCTCGACGAAAGCGACTGCATGCTCGACCTGGCCAAGTATTTCATGCATTTCCTTGTCAATGAGAGCTGTGGAAAGTGCATCCCCTGCCGCGAAGGCACTGCCCGTATGGCAGAGATCCTCGAAGACATCACCCGCAGGCCGCGACATGAAAGCGGCCATGAGACACTGGAACGCTTCAAAGGCGTGATGCAGCTCGAAGACCTCGCGGCTGTCATCAAAGACACCTCCCTCTGTGGCCTAGGCCGCAATGCCTCCAATGCCGTGCTCAGCAGCCTGAAGCTCTTCCGCGAAGAATACGAAGACCACATCTTCGAACGCAAATGCCGCGCCGGTGTTTGTACCCACCTTAGGACCTATCGCATTGATACTGACAAATGTACAGGCTGTACGCTCTGTGCCAGAAAATGCCCCGAAGCCGCCATCATCGGCTCCACTAACTTCCCGCATTTCATCGTAGAAGAGAAATGTACCGGATGTGGTATCTGTTTCGAAACCTGCAAGTTTGTTGCCATTAACATCTTATAAGTCATGAACACCATGGTAAGCCTTGAGGTTAACAACAAACAGATCAAAGCCCGGAGGGGCGACACCTTGCTGAAGGCTTTGCGTGAGAATGGCATTAGCGTTCCCACCTTGTGCCATATGCCCGAACTCGATGCCAGCGGTGCCTGTCGCATGTGCGTGGTGGAAGTCGAAGGCCGCGAATTCCTCATCCCCTCCTGTGCCCACCCTGTCCAGGATGGCATGAAAGTACAAACCCATTCTCCCAGGGTAATCCAGGCACGCAAAACCCTCACAGAGTTGCTGTTGGCCAACCACCCCGACGATTGTCTCTTTTGTCCCCGCAACGGAAATTGCGAACTGCAGCAGCTTTCTGCTGAGCTGAACATCACCGACAGGCGCTTTCCCGGGAACAAGGCCAAGTCGAAACTGGATCAAAGCTGCTCTGCCATGGTCAGAGACCCCGGAAAATGCATCCTCTGCGGGCGTTGTGTGCGCAGCTGCGAAGAAATCGTTGGCAATGCCACTTTCGACTTTCTGAAGCGGGGCGACAAGACCTCCATCGGGACATGTTTCAACAAACCCCTGAACCTCAGCAGCTGTCTGCTTTGCGGACAATGTCTGCTGGTTTGCCCCACCGCCTCGCTACGCGAGAAAGACCATGTACAAGTGGTGATGGAGGCGGTGCATAACCCGGAACTCCATACCGTGATACAAATCGACCCCAGCGTGCTGATCACACTGGCAGAAGAATTTGGCGGGAAAGCCGGGAAAGACATCAGCGGAGCCCTCACCGGCGTCCTCCACAAACTCGGATTCAACAAGGTCTTTGACACCGGACTGGCGCACGACCTCCTCATCAAAGAAACAGCAAAAGAGCTCGCCCAAAGAATCGAAGAGGGAAAAAACCTCCCCCTCATCATGGGCAATTGCCCGTCCTGGGTGAAATATGCCGAACAAAACCTGGAAGAGCTTTTTCCTTTGTTCTCAAAACTGAAATCTCCCCAGCAATTGCTTGGGAACCTGATAAAGAACCATTATGCGCCCAAGGCCGGCATCTCCCCTGCCAACATCTTCACGATTTCTGTCATGCCTTGTCCTGCCAGGAAATATGAAGCCCAGCGTGAGGAGATGATGCCCGGCGACTACCCGGAAGTGGATGCTGTGCTGACGACACGAGAGCTGGCACGCCTGATCCGGCTCAATGGCCTGGACCTCAGGCAGTCGGAGGCAGAACCCATCGACACTCCCTACGATAGGCGCAGCAGTGCGGGATCCCTGCAGGCTGCCCTGGGTGGCAGTGCTGAGGCAGTGCTGAGGACCCTGGCCCACATGAAAGACCAGGCTGAGCTATTCCCTGTGAAAGTCAATAAGTTAAGAGGCCCTAAGACCAGAAAAGAATTCCATTTCGAAATTGATGGCAAACAAGTCGGTGTGGCCGTTGCCGGGGGCTTACATGCTGCCAGACAGCTGATTGCCGAGATCCGCAAAGGCAGGCAGGACATCCACCTGGTGGAAGTCATGATATGCCCCGGAGGATGCATCAACGGTGGCGGACAACCCTTTCACAAAGAAGAAGATACCATGCCTACCCGCCTGAAAGCCTTGCATGAGATGGATGAAAAAGAGCCTATCCGCTATCCCGACAAGAACATCATGCTTAAAAATATTTATGAAGACTTTCTGCAGGATGGTTTTTCCACCACTGGTCCGAATAGCTTCCACCATGAATTGAAGAAAAGGACGGTATTGCTATGACAGAAGGAAGCTATGCAGCGGGTCCCACCAGGCGACAATTGGTTTTCACTGTAAAAGACAGGTGCAGAGTGTGTTACACCTGCCTCAGGGAATGTCCAGCGAAAGCCATCAAGATCAGCAACGGACAGGCAGAGGTGATCCATGAAAGGTGCATTGGTTGTGGCAATTGTGTAAAGGTATGCAGCCAGAATGCCAAAGTCTTTCTACAGGAAATCGATGAAGTAGGTCGATTGCTGCGTGGTGATGAGACCGTCATTGCCTGCGTTGCGCCCAGCTTCCCGGCCGAGTTTACCGAACTGGAATCTCCTGAAGTACTGGTCAGTATGATCAGAGCCCTGGGCTTTCAGTATGTTACAGAGGTCTCCTTTGGGGCTGATGTCGTGGCCAAAGCTTATAAAAAGCTCATGGAGGATCGACAGTCTGTTGCCCACATTTCTTCGGATTGTCCTGCTATCGTGTACTTTATAGAACATTATTACCCTGATCTAGTACCCTACCTAGCCCCTATCGTATCGCCTATGGTGGCCATGGCCAGAATCGTCAGGGAGAAATATGGGAAAAAGGCCAGGGTTGTCTTTATCGGCCCCTGCATTTCGAAAAAAGCAGAGACCAACGAAGTTGATCACGTCCTGACTTTCAGGGAATTGCGTGAGATGTTCGTAAGGTCCGGCATCAAGCCAGCGCTTAACGAACCTAGCTCCTTTGACCCACCTATCGGCGGGCGTGGGGCCATCTTCCCCATCAGCGGCGGATTACTCCAAGCGGCAGAGGTCAACCCTGATCTTAGTTTGGGAGACATCCTAGTGACAGAAGGCCGTATCAACATCCGTGATGCCATAAGGGAATTCGAGGAAGGTGTCATCAGCACCAGTCACCTCGAACTATTATGCTGTGAAGGTTGTATCATGGGACCGGGAATGTCGCCTGATGGGAAGAAATTCTCCCGAAGAAACATGATCAGCCGCTATGTTCATGCAAAGCTTACCAATTTCGATGAAGTACAGCATGCCCTTGACATGGAGGCCTTTGGCCATGTCGACATGCGGCAGCGCTTTGTCAAAAAAGACAGGAGGATCTCCCGTCCTGAAGAGAAAACCATACGCGAAGTGCTGCTGACCATGGGAAAAAAGGATGCAGTAGACCAGCTCAACTGCGGTGCCTGTGGTTACGACACCTGCGAAGAACATGCCATCGCCATCATACAGGGCCTGGCGGAAAATGAGATGTGCCTCCCCTATGCCATCGAGAAACTGCACAAATACATCAACAAACTCAATGTCTCCAATGAAAAGCTGGCCACAGCACAGATGGCCCTGCAGCAATCGGAGAAGCTGGCGTCCATGGGGCAGCTCAGCGCAGGAATTGCCCATGAACTCAACAACCCGCTCGGGGTAATCACCATGTATTCTAACATCCTCCTGGATGAGGCAGAAAATGGCAATCCAATACGGCAGGATCTGGAACTCATTGTAGAACAGGCTGATCGTTGCAAAAAAATCGTTGGCGGATTACTGAATTTCGCCCGTAAAAACCAGGTTAACATCACCGAAACCAACGTAAATCTCCTGATGGACCGTTGTATCAGTGCCGTGATCATCCCCCCGAATATCAAAGTCAAGGTTAGCCCTCTGCCGGAGTTCCCTTATGGCGACCTGGATGCTGACCAGATGACCCAGGTATTTACCAACCTCATTAAGAACGCTGTCGACGCCATGCCCGATGGCGGAGAGATTAACATCATCATGGAAGGTGATGAGCAGGAACTCGTCTTTCTGCTGCAAGATACCGGTGTCGGCATTGCCGAAGATGATATGTCGAAACTTTTCACCCCCTTCTTCACCACCAAAGGCATCGGCAAAGGCACAGGACTGGGATTGCCCATCGTTTATGGCATCGTAAAAATGCACAAGGGGAATGTCCACGTCACCTCTAACATGGATCCTGCCAAAGGGCCTACCGGAACAACTTTTCGTATCAACTTGCCCAGACAGGGCTGTAAATAAGCTTATTAAGAAAACATGCCATACACGATATTAATTACCGACGACGATCCCGACTATCTTTATCAGCTCAGGCTGAAGCTGGAGAAGATGGGATTTATTGTAATCACCGCTGAAGGACAAAAAGAAGCAGAACGCATCCTGGAATCCGTAAAACCCGACCTGGCCATCCTCGACCTGATGATGGAATCAGAGGACAGTGGCTTTGTGCTGGCTTTCAAGATGAAAAAGAAATACCCGGATGTGCCCATCATCATCGCCACTGCCGTTGCTGCTGAGACCGGCATGCACTTCGAAACCGGCGCCAGGGGCGACAGAGACTGGATCAAAGCCGACCTTTTCCTTGACAAAGGAATCCGCACCGACCAACTCTACAAAGAGATAAAACGACTGTTACACATCCAAGAATAGCCCGAGATGCCCACTTTTAAAATACTCGTGGTTGATGATGAACCCGGAATCCGTTCAGGGACACGGCGAATCCTGCAGAATTTCCAGGTCGACTACCCCTTTATGGACGAACATGTGGATTTCGAGATACTGGAAGCCGCATCGGGAGAAGAGGCCCTTGAAATCATTGATAGCCATGCACCTGACATCATCCTGTTAGACAACAAATTACCCGGAATACAAGGGGTAGATGTTTTGGAGAACATCAAAAAAAGGCAGCTGGACATCCTGGTGGTCATGATTACTTCCTATGCATCCCTGGAGCTGGCCGTGAAAGCCACCCGTGACGGCGCCTTCGACTTCATTCCCAAACCCTTCAGCCCACAGGAACTAAGATCTTCTCTGGAGAACATCACCAAACAGCTCTTCCTGAGGCGGATGACCCAAAAACTCAGGGTCGAAGGGAAACAGATCCGTTTCCAGTTTCTGTCTGTCCTATCACATGAACTAAAGGCTCCACTCAATGCCATTGAAGGTTATCTTAAAATTATCAAAGAAAAAGAACTCGGAGATAAACTCGAAAGCTATGACGAAGCCATCGAGCGTTCCCTCGACAGAATCAAAGGAATGCGGGTGCTGATCCTCGATTTACTTGACCTGACCCGCATCGAAAGCGGAAAAACAACAAAAGAATACAAAAAGGTCTGTCTGAATGAGTTAGCGCAAAATGCCATCGACACCATGCGTCCTTATTCTATACAGAAAGATGTAAACCTTTACCTCAACGCCAGTGGCAATCTATGCTTGCAGGCCGATACCAACGAAATGCAAATCATCATTAACAACCTCATTACCAATGCAGTAAAATACAACAAACAAGGAGGGCGCGTAGATTGCACCCTCAAATCAGACAAAGAGAAACTTTATATCATCGTAGCAGATACCGGCATCGGAATCCAGGCAGAAGACCAGGAAAACATATTTAAAGACTTCGTCAGGATAAAATCTGCTGAAACCCGCAATATTTCTGGTAGTGGACTGGGACTCAGTATAGTAAAGAAAATAGTTGAACTTTATGAAGGGACGATTGTTGTAAAAAGTGTTCCCGGGGAAGGAAGTGTTTTTACAATAACAATACCACGTAATTAAAAATGTCTATTTTTAAAGTCCCAAAAAAGCATCCATGAAAAACCTCCCTGAAAGAACAATTGAAAGGTTAAGCCAATACAGAAGGGCTCTCCTTATCTACTTGTCAAAGAACAAACACCACATTTTTTCGCATGAATTAGCAGGCTTATTGCACATTACGCCGGTTCAGGTCAGACGCGACATCATGTTGATTGGTTATTCAGGGACCTTACGACAGGGATACGAGATTAAAGAGCTGATCGAGCTCATCGGCAAAATCATTGATTCTGATGAAGGTCAGAAAGTTGCTGTCGTCGGCCTGGGTAACCTGGGACGTGCGATGATCAGCTATTTTAACGGCAAACGTACCAAGTTGGCCATTGTGGCTGCTTTTGACATCAATCCTGAGAAGGTGAACCGTGTTTATGGCGGTGTTCCATGCTATCACATCGATATGCTTGGAAAGATCATCAAGACGGAGAAGATCAGCATTGCCATTATGACCGTTCCGGGTTCTGAGTCAGCCCGTGTAACAGAGTCACTGGTAGCAGCCGGGATCAAAGGTATTCTCAACTACACACCTACCCCTGTTAACGTACCAACGCAGGTCTTTCTGCAAGAGTATGACATGATTACTTCCCTTGAGAAAATTGCCTATTTCACCAAACTGAACGACGCCGAGAAATAGAATTCGGTTTTTACCATGAGAGTTTTTAAGGGCCTGGATGATGTCGGGGAGATTTCAAAGGCCGTTGTGACCACCGGTTCATTCGATGGTGTACATGTCGGCCATAAAGTCATCCTGAAACGCCTTGCAAACCTGGCCAGAAGCAGTGGAGGAGAGAGTGTCCTGCTGACCTTTCATCCCCACCCCAGGAAAATACTGTTTCCGGAAACAGCCGGAAAAACGCTGAAACTGATCAATTCACAGCAGGAAAAGATAGCCTTACTGGAAAAGACGGGACTCGATAACCTCGTCATTATCCCTTTTACACTGGAATTTTCGCAACTCTCCTCTTTTGATTTCATCAGGAAGGTGCTGGTGGGACAGCTGCATGCCAGGACAGTCGTTGTGGGCTTTAACCATCATTTCGGGCATAAGCATGAAGGTGGCTTTGAAGACCTTTACCAGCTTGGGAAATACCACGATTTCAGTGTCGAAGAAATTCCTCAGCAAGACATTGAGAATGAGACAGTAAGCTCAACGCGCATCCGCAAAGCCATCACTGATGGTAAGATACAAAGGGCCAATGCCTACCTCGACCATTATTATATGATCATGGGGGAATTAAAGAAAAGCGACAAAGCCAATGCGTTCGGCATTACGATTACGGAAGAATGTAAGCTTATTCCACCCCCCGGCTTTTATGCCGTTACGGTGCTTCAGGATGGGCTTTATGCCAAAGCCCTGCTTAGCATTCAGCCCGGGAATGAGCCTGACGGTGTTGTTGAATTCATTGTTACAGAGGATGTTCCGATTCGTGCCAATGCTGTTGCAACCCTCCATTTTCACAAACAAATCAGGGAAGGCCTGACAGATTATAATAACAACAACAGTCTCGAGCTTTTGAAGAATGAAATAGCAGAACTTATTTATTAGTCCTGATGAACGATACCAGCACATTGCGCATGACCTTCCTGGGCACCGGCACCTCCACCGGAGTCCCTGTTGTGGCTTGTGATTGTGATGTGTGCAGGTCTGATGATCCCCATGACAAACGCCTGAGAACCTCACTCCTGATTCAATACCGGGGAAAGACCTTTGTCATCGACTGCGGGCCGGATTTCCGTTACCAGATGATCCGGGAAAGAGTCGAGGACCTGGATGCCATTCTCTTTACGCATGAACACCGTGATCACATTGCCGGGCTGGACGACGTCAGGGGCTTTAACTACGTGTTAAACAAGAGTGTTGAAGTCTATGCACAAGAAAAGGTGATCGAGGCCATCCACAAAGAGTTCCCTTATATCGCACCCAACAACCGTTTTTTTGGCTGTCCCCAGTTAAACTTCAATGCCATTCAGCCTGAACCTTTTCAGATTTTCGACCTCGTTTTTACGCCTATCCGGGTGATGCACGACAAGATGGAAGTCTATGGATTCAGGTTCGGCGACATCACTTACATCACAGATGCCAGTTCCATTTCAGATGAAGAGATTGATAAGATAAGAGGATCTAAAATCATCGTATTGAATGCATTACGGAATTCACATCATGTCTCTCATTTCTCCCTGAATGAAGCCATCAACCTGATTCAGCTATTAAAACCTGAGCAGGCTTTCATTACCCACATGAGCCATTTCATTGGCAAGCATGCAGTTGTCGAGAAGAAACTGCCCTATTACATCCACCTGGCCTATGACGGGTTGAAAGTGGACATGGAATACTTAACTTTGTGATATTATGATTTTCAATCCTGAGCAATGCAGCATACGTGACCAGCGCATGCAGCCCTTCATTGACCCTGAAGAGCTGTGGGCACTGTTAAATGATACAATTGCCACTCCTGAAAGCGTAAGGGCTGTCATCAGCAAGTCGCTCGATAAGCAACGCCTTACCCTCGCAGAAACAGCAGTCCTGATCAATGCGACCGATCCTGTGCTGATTGAGGAAATCAAAGAAGGTGCAAGGACCTTGAAGAAAAAGGTCTATGGTAACCGCATCGTTTTGTTTGCGCCACTTTATGTAGGGAACAAATGCACCAACAATTGCCGGTATTGCGGCTTCCGTTCATCCAATCAATCGGCCGTACGCAAGACTTTAACTGATGCGGAGTTAATTGCTGAAGTTGAAGCACTTGAGGACACAGGACAGAAGCGCCTTATCCTGGTTTACGGGGAGCATCCACAGTATAGTCCTGAGTATATCGCCCATAGCGTTCGTGTCGTGTATGGTGTCAAAAAAGGCCCTGGAGAGATCAGAAGGGTTAACATTAACGCTGCACCACTTGATGTTGCTGGATTTCGGACAGTCAAAGAATCCGGAATCGGCACTTACCAGGTGTTTCAGGAGACTTATCACCCGGAAGCCTACAAAGAATACCATCTTGGTGGAATGAAACGCAATTTTGACTATCGTTTAACCGCCCTGGACCGTGCCCAGGAAGCCGGGCTGGATGATGTAGGAATAGGTGCTCTTTTCGGACTGTACGACTGGCGCTATGAAGTCATGGGACTGATACGCCACACCAACCACCTGGAGGCATGTTACAATGTCGGTCCGCATACGATCTCCTTCCCCAGGATACAGAATGCGGCTACACTCGAAATGAATAAGTCGTACAATGTCAGTGATGAAGAATTCGTCAGGCTGGTCGCCATCCTCAGGCTGGCAGTGCCCTATACAGGACTGATCCTGACCGCCAGGGAGACGCCTGAAGTGCGAAGGGAAGTACTGCAATACGGTGTTTCTCAGATCGATGGCGGGACGAAACTGGAGCTTGGTGGCTATCATGAAGAAGAAGGCCATCACCAGGACCTGGAGAAAGAGCAGTTTTTCATCAACGACTCACGCAGTCTTGAGGAAATCATCGGGGAATTGCTGGAAAACGGCTTCCTCCCCTCCTTCTGTACCTCTTGTTACCGTACAGGAAGGACAGGAGAACATTTCATGGAGTTCAGCGTGCCGGGCTTTATCAAACGCTTTTGTTCACCGAATGCCATCCTCACCCTGGCAGAATACCTGGAAGACTATGCCGGAGCAGAAACCAAAGAAAAAGGCTATGCCGTGATCCGGGAGAACCTCAGGGAGTTGTCGCTTTACCACAATACCGAGGACTTAGTCAACAGACTTGAGAAAATCAAACAAGGCCAAAGAGACCTTTATCTATAATCCCTTAACACCGCAGTAATATGAAGGAAATCAGGATTTTAGGACTACTCATCACCGACCGTATCAAAGAAGCCGGTCGGATACAGGGTGTTTTATCAAACTATTCGCATATCATCCGCTCCAGGCTGGGTTTTCATGAACTCAGTGAGGATGTCTGCAGCCGGACCGGTGTCATCATCTTACAATTGGTCGGGGCACCTGACGACTGGGATGAGTTTGAAAATGACCTCAGCCAGATCGGTGGTGTCGAAGTGCAACGCATGAAGTTCTACAATTAATTTTCTTCAAAATGGATGATGTTATCGTTTTAGGCGTCTATGTCAGGGAAGCTCTGAATGACGTTCCCCGCATGCAGGAAATCCTGACCCGCTATGGTTGCGTAATTAAAACCCGATTGGGCTTGCATGATGTTGTAAACACTTATGCCGAGCCTGGCGGACTTATCCTGCTGGAACTCTATGGCGAAAAGAGTGAATGTATTCGTCTTGAAAATGAATTACTTACACTCGATGGCTTAGAAACCAAAAAGATGAGTTTCCGTAGAAATATAACAAAGACTGTTTGATTATGATAGGACGTGTGCTGTGGTTGTTTAGCCTGCTGATCATCATCGACCTGGTGCTATTACTTGGCATCAGGCGCCTTGCTGTTTTGTCGGTTGGCGACAGAACACGCAAATGGCTTAGCCTGGCACATTTTGCGATTGCAGGTGGGTTCCTGGTGTTCTCCATTTTGTTCTTCCTGTTACAGGGTGATCCGATGTTGGATCCTGGCGTGTTTCGCTCCTATTTTATTTGGTCAGATACCTTTCTGTTGGTATACATGACGAAGTCAATTCTGGCTGTTTTTATTCTGCTGAATGCCCTAATAAATCTGATTTTCAGGAAGCATAAGAAGCTTATTACCACGATATTCATGGCTTTGGGATGCACACTTGCTTTAAGTATCCTGATTTTGCTGGCAGATGGCATCATCAATGGTGTATATCGCTTTAAATTAAGGGAAGTTGAGGTTATTTCTGATCGATTGCCCGCTTCCTTCGATGGCTTCAGGATTGTTCAATTGTCGGATGTACACCTTGGGAGTTTTAAAAATGAAGCCGATGTGAAAGCCGGACTCTCACTCATTGCCTCCGCCCATCCGGACCTTCTTTTGATCACTGGCGACCTGATCAACGTGAATTACAAAGAAGCCCATCCTTATCTGCCGCTTTTCAAACAATTGCAGGCTCCTTATGGCAAGTATGCCATCCTGGGAAATCATGACATCGGCGACTACACCCGTTTAAACAAAATCGATGCTTTGGGTTACAATTCGAAAGGCTTGACTACTTTCTATCATGATGCAGGCTGGAACCTAATGCGGAATGAGCATATTTTCCTACACAAAGGCCTGGATTCCATTGCTTTATTGGGTGTCGACAACTGGAGCATGAGTAAATTCCGCAAACTCGGGCGGCTCGACCTTGCCAACAAGGGCGTCGATGCACAGACCTTTAGCATCCTGATGTCGCATGATCCCTCCCACTGGCGTGCAGAAGTCACAGAAAACACCCGGATAGACCTGATGTTAGCGGGACATACACATGGGATGCAGATGGGAATCAATGATTACGGCATAAAATGGAGTCCGATAAGCTGGAAATACCCGGAATGGCTGGGATTATACAGCGAAGGTCAGCAATTTCTCTACGTAAATGCAGGCTTTGGATTTTTGGGTTTCTCAGGAAGAATCGGGATATGGCCTGAAGTAACTGTCCTTGTGCTGAGAAAGAAATAATTAAGCAAGTATACTATTTAAATTCATTATAGATAAAAACCGCTTTCCATTCCTTATATTTGTTAAATTCATTCTTCAAGTGAATTACTTTTAAATATATGGTATGCTAAGAAGGACTGTACTATTAATCAGCCTTTTATCACTATTCTTCATTACCTCCTACGGGCAGGACTTAAGCAATCTCGGACAACAAAAGCCCATCAGGTTCACGGGTTCGCTGGAGTTTAAGGGCATCGCATACAATGTGGATGGGCTTACGGCCAGAAGGAAACCCTTTACCTGGTACATTTTCGGCTCTCCCACCCTGACCATTTATGGATTGTCTATCCCATTTTCTTTTGCCTTAAGTGAAGAAAATCAGACGTATAGCCAGCCCTTTAACCAGTTTGGGCTTAGTCCTCATTACAAATGGATTACAGTTCACCTTGGATACCGCAATGTCAACTTTTCACCTTACACCCTGGCTGGTCATACGATCTATGGTGCCGGCCTCGAATTAAATCCCGGAAAGCTACGCTTCGGCTTTATGTATGGCCGCCTCAACAAAGCCACCCAGGTCGATTCTTCCACAGGATATGTAAGGCCGGTCAGCTTTTCACGCAAATGCATTGCCGTAAAACTTGGGTTCGGCAGCAAGAACAATTTCTTTGACATCAGTGTCTTGAAGGCTCAAGACGACTCAGCCAGCGCCACCCAGGCCGGCCTTGACAGTGCGAACCTGGTGCTCCCGGCTGCCAATCTCGTTGGGGCTGCGGCATTGAAATTGCGACTCGGGGCCAACTTCTTCCTGGAATCGGATGCCGGCCTGAGCCTGTACACCAACAACATGAACTCCCCGCATAAGATTGAAGAACTGGCGAAATACAGCGACATCTTACCCATCAACCTCTCCACCCAGAAGTACATGGCAACGATGAGTTCGCTCACTTATAAAATCAAGTACTTCTCCCTGAAAGCATCCTATAAGTGGGTTGAGCCCGGATTCAGGAGCATGGGAGCCTATTTCTTTGCCAATGACGTAGAGCAGATCTCACTTGCACCTGCTTTTCAGCTCTTTAAAAGCAGGATCAGAGCAGGTGGCAGCATGGGATGGCAGCGGGATAACCTCAGGAACCAGAAAGTGATGACAACAAAACGCCAGATTTGGTCGGCCAATGCAGGCTTTGAAATCAGCAAACAACTCGGACTCGACATCAACCTGAGTAATTATTCTATGAATTCTAAACCTGAGGTGACCAAACTGGATAACAAATACCGCCTGACAAATACCACCCAGAGCTATGGCATCAGTCCACGGTATATGCTGGTGAAGAAATTCACAAGTCACATGTTGCTAGGCAATTACACACAAACCTCCATGGTTGATGCCAACGACACCACAAGTTTCAGTAATGAGATTAAAAATAGGATTGCCTTCTTGTCGTATAGCCTGAATTTTTTGAAAGAAGCGCTTTCTCTCAACACCACCTTGAACCAGACTTCAACACAATTCCAGGGACAGGAGACAGCCTACCTGGGGATCAGCCTGGGTGCCAACAAAGGTTTTTTTAAGAACAAACTCCAGGCGGGTGGCAACATCTCCTATACTTTCAGTCAATCTGATGCCGGCAGCGACATCCTCAATGTTTCGCTAAACAGCCAGTATTCAATGACAAAACACCACCGGTTTTACGTCAGGTTGATGGTTTTGAACAACATGCCCAACAACAAGACACTCGCTCCTGCTTTTACAGAAAGCACAGGAGAAATTGGATATAACTTTTCATTTTAAGATGGCATAGCACAACGATGAAAAAATCAATTGTATTGGGAATCCTATCGGCTTTGTTGCTGATATTCCCCGCAGTCAATGTCCTCCAGGCTCAAAATGAGATCTCCCTGAGCATTAATGCTATGCCTCCCTATTCGCCCAATATCAGCGATTATACAGACAATCCCGGCAAAATCATGATCAACCTGGTCAACACAACCAATGTTAACCAGATCATCTATCTCCAGATCAGTCTGAGTGGCGACGACAACGGCATCATGGTGATGGCCAATCAAAACAATACGACAGGAATGCAACTCGATGTGCAGCCTAACCAGGTCATGCAGATTACCTATCTGACGCTGCAGCAGTTTTTTAATGGAAGTGCCCTGACTTATGACGGAATCACAGAACAGGAGATTTTAAATATGAATGGAGTTCCGGAAGGTAATTACACTTTGTGTGTGCAGGCCTTCAGTTTTGCCAACCCGGGAACTCCCTTATCGAGCGGCGAAAGCTGTACTCATTTTTTCATCCAAAGCATTCAGCCTCCTATGCTGATCCTGCCTGAAAATGAAGCCCAGATCAGCATTCAGGGCATTCAAAACATCATCTTTAGCTGGACGATACCACCCGGGACATCACCAGGCACGATGTACAGGCTTACACTGATTGAAATGTTGGACACCAACAGGCCGAAAGAGGATTATTTCAACTCCGGCCAGATCCCTCCCCTGTTTGAGACCACCTTGCTGGGAAATGTCTTCCTCTATGGTCCGGCACAACCCAGTCTGGTAACTGGCCGTAAATATGCCTGGGCAGTGACAGCCACATCGAGTTTTACCAGTCCGGCAGCTACAGGAACATCCGGCGCCGCCTTTATCAACAATGGCAGAAGCGAAATCAGGGACTTCCGCTGTACTTCAGGAACCACCATAAACCCGGCCTATTCTTTGCTGGATTTCATCGTGCCCGGCAGCAATGTGGATACGCTCAGGGTAAGCGACACTTCCGACCTTTTCCTCAATGCTGCCTGGCTGAACATGGAACCATTTACCAAGGGCAAAGGAAAACACTATTTGTCGTCGCTTGCCCTGAAACAAATGAACATCCATGACTACCACTGGGAGATAGTACCCGCCAATGACCTCATACAATCAGGCAATTCGTTTGTAAGGATCACCAAACAACCACCCTATTTAAACTCCCCGGATTCACTCTTACCCCTAATTGGACTGAACTTCTCCCGCTATCAATGTGATTCAATGAAATTTGTTGATGGCAAAAAATACCTTGTTAAGTTAATTGCCAGTGATGATCTTGGCAATGAAATAGCCCAAACTTCCAGAACTTTCTTTTACCGAAGGGGCAATGTGGTACAGGACAATATTGTCAAGGTAAAAGGCAGCCTTAAATATCACTTCGATGGCTATGCCAATGCTTTTCCGGTAGCCGGGACCGTAGTAAAACTCGTGCTGATCAACGAAGCCAAAGGAAATGAAATAACAGCGCAACTGGACTACAAGCCTGCGAATGAAACCGCATATTATGCTACTACAGATAAAGATGGCCTATTCACCGTCAATGTGATCCGGCCCTCAAGCCACCAAAAGCCAGCCTTCAAATTCCTTGTAGAAAGTCAGTACTACCAGCAAACCGACAAGAAGATCACCTTAGAAAAAATTGGAACAGAACAATCCATAGGGCAAATTGAGCTTGATGTCTACAGTTATTCTCTGAAACTCAATGTTTATAAGGTTTTCTCAAATGAATATAAACCCGTGATTAACAATGAGCAAACCGGTGCAGGAGGCGGATTTCATTTTCAGCAAACTACCACCATAGACTCGACCATTAAAGAAGCGGTGAAAGAAGGGATACCTGTTTATATCTACAGGAAAAACAAGGCCTCCAATCTTCCCGTCATCGAGGGCGACCAGACCACAGCTCCTGCCACCGGAAATGGCTATATAAAGGTCGCCATGGCCAAGACTCAGAAAGAGATTGTTGGCGGGAAGACAAACACCTTCGTACAGTTTAAAAAGCTGGTTTGCAACCTCCAGGATTTCCCGGACGATACCTATTACATTTTTGCAGGAGATGATCCCACAAAACAGACCGGCGGAGGAGGAGGCAATGGCCTGCAGTTTCAGTTTCATGGAAACTTATACAAAGCCTATGAGGATTCATCATTTACTGCGGAGGAGATGCCCTTACGATTTAGCCGCAAGAATTTCTCTTTTCATGCAGGCAAAGACACTGCCAATTACAGCACAACACGAAACTATACCCTGGTATCCACAGACCCGCCCAAGTCAAAAATCAAAGGGAAACTAATTTATGCCTGGCCCAGTGATGCTAACGGCGTTCTAAGGCCATTGGCGAATATGCCGTTTAAGGTACAGGTAGAATATGTCATCAATGGGATGCCTGTACCAACCTACAGTGTCAGCAATATGAATGCCCAATTTACCCAAGGGTCCAGTGCAGGCTTTGAAATGGAGGTGGATGGCCAAAGTTCTTACCTTGAAACGCCGGATTCGAGGATGGTGGTTGCTTCCGGAACGACAGACAATGACGGGAATTTTGAAGTCGATGTCATCAACATCAACCAGAAGGGGCCGATCGGTTATGGCAGTTACCATGTTACCCATAGTTCTTCGACCCATTTACTCACCGATGATCCCTTTTCAGACCTGGAAAAAATACTGGAAGACCTGAAGGGAGGGATAGACAATCCAAACGATGGCAACCACGGCTTCGGAGATCCGGATTATGGCGTCCAGGGAGCTTTCGGTCAAAATGGGATCCTCAATTTCGCCGATGGGATGGGGATCGTAAACCTCGGAACTACGCTGGGGACTACCCAGATTTTCGGTGCAGGTCCTTCTATTAAAGGAGGAATGAAGGGAGGGTTACATGGCCCGGGACAAGGGGATGAGTCGTGGCCGGAAGAACCTGGAGAAACACCACCCGGCTCTACCTACAGCGATTCAGTTGTCGCAACAGGCTATATTTCAAGGGTCTACAGGATTCAACTGGATGGAAATGCCTCCTCTTTTTATTACAATCCGGAGCTCAATATCGTTTGTAATGCCTTTGAAAGTGTTAACCTTGCAAGCCCCGTGAAAGCCTTTGTCAGAGAGATGGAGCTGGAAGGGAAAATAACAAAAATTTCCAAGGAGAATTCTGCTCCGCCAGGAGGTGGCATCAAAACTGTAGTTTTCCGCGACCCTGCACTAAAAATCCCTGGTCTGCCTGCCGGCGAAGGTGATGAGAAATACCGCAAGAAGAAGCTATTGTGGCCAGATTTCGGCATCCCCAGTGGAGTTGAATTTACCAGGGAAGTGGAGTGGCTGTCCGATACAACATCTGCATCCCAAACAGGAAATACAGGAACCCAGGCTCCGCCCGACATTGTAAGGATCAGAAAACTCATCATGCCTTTCAATCACTATTCCATCGAAGCCTGTAGCGACCCTTCCCAAACCAATCAGTACTATATGCCTAAAATTCAGGATATTGGCACCATGAACAACATCGGATATGGGGCCTATTTCGACACAAGGCTTGTAAAAAACGGACTTCCTGTAAACAAAGTAAGCATCAACCTTGAACCATTGCCTTCCAGGATCGGGGCCAGGGTTAAAAACAATGAGACAGACAAACCCATGGGAAATGTCAATGTTACGGTCGCCATAAAAACCATACTTTGGGATATTGTTTTGGGGGCTGGACTTACCGACAAAGATGGCTATGTTGAATTCAAGGGTTTAATTACGGGCAATGGCAAAGCCTATAAGATGTATGCCAAATACCCGGGATACAGCCAGTTAAGTGTGGTCACGACCCAACCCATGGACAAATTTGGTGCCCAGTATATTCAGAATCCTTTGCTGATGGAGCCGGATGCTGTTTTGCTAGGAAAAATTGTAAACGAAAGCAAACAAGGCGTCGAAAGCTACCTGATCCGCAAGGATTCCAGTTATGTAAAAAGTGATGGTGCCGGCAATTTCAAGATTCCGATGCCTTCCGGGAAAGACACCTTGTATATTGTACCGCTCGATGTAGGTTATTTCAGGGATACCCTGGTGATTACGCTGCCAAAGGGAAATACTCAAAGCCCGGACCTTACTGTATATCGTAGAAAACACAGAATGAATTTCATCGTGGTAGATGACGCGAACCCGAATACCAAAATTACAGGGGCAAAGCTATGGATGAACAACATGCTCGAAAAATCCACCAACAACCAGGGTGAAGCCTATTTCGAGTTTGAAAACATCTCTTACCAGAATTTCACCGTGAAAGTCAGTGGACCAAAAAACTCTGATTACATCGCCCAGCTTATCAACCTGGCGAACAAAGAGTCTGAAAAACCCCAGTCCTACCTGGTGAAACTGAAGAAAGGTGGCGCCATCAGTGGCATCGTGACCTTGAATGGCAGTCCGGCCTCAGGAGCCAGGGTTTACCTGGTACAGCAACAACAGACGAACACCAACAACATCGGGTCGTTGAACAATACAGCCAACCTCCAGGTCCAGGATTACAACAACCAGAATCTCAACCTGTACCAGGGGGGAAACAATGCCTGGCAACAAATCCCCATTGGCGGTACTGTTGACAACAATACAGCCACAGGCTATGAGGTATTACAACAAGGTACATTACCCCTGATTGAAGCATACACAGACAAAAGCGGGAAGTATACCTTACATGGAATCCCGGCATTGTCGGGTGTGATGACCTTCAATGCCACGCTGGATACGACATTTACTGTGATTGGCGACACCAAACAATCCGCCATTCAGGCCGGACAGACTTCGCCCCTCGACTTTGCCTTGACGAAATATGACTATATGACGATTGCTTCAGTTTTCGGCTTCCCATTGAAAATCGAGAAGCTGAGTCCTACAAATGACATCAATGTCGTAAAAGTCAGCGGTGTCATTGATTTGAGGTATAGCGCTTCCTCCTTCGTCTTCACCCAGGGCAACCAGATGGCCAGGGTCAATGATGTCACATTTACCGGCAAAATGGTCAATGGAAAACGGATCGGATATGCTGCAAACCAAGACATTACGATTGAAGGCATGGCCAACCTCAAATTCCGTTACACTGAAAAATACAATGTCAAACTCACTGAGGAACTGGCCTCTAATGAATTCTGGGCACAACAGCAATTGCCGAATGAACTCAAACTCCGCAAAGGCAGCAATGGCAAAGGCTATATTGAGGGTTTTGCGCAAATCACCGACAACTCCTTTAACTACCCCTCCTCCTACCTGAAATTCAACAACAACCAGGATTTTTACCTCTGCAATATTGAAAATGGAAAAATCAACAACCAGATCCGGGCAATCAGCGCCTCCTTTACAGAGGATGAGGCAGTAACTGCCATGGCCAGCAACAATCCCAGCCAGTCAGCAGGGCAATGGAATATTGCAGCTGGAAATAACCTGGCACCCGCCATCAGTGGCTCTTTACTGGCAGGAAGTATGTCGGCTACGACACCGGGCACAGTGATGACAGTGCACAACAACCTCAATTTAGGGGGAGCCTCTCAGGTCATCACCGGCCTGAATACCAGCCTGGCCACTTTCGGGCCTTTCACTTATGTCAGCGACAAGGAATACAACCTCTGTAATTCCTCGAAAGACTCCCTGCGGATGAAACTGATCATGTTCAACGCGGCTGCCGATCCGCTAAAATCCTTCGTCAGCAAAGACGGTAAGATCCATTTGAATGTCCTGATGCAGTGCTACATACCCAATGCAAAACCCGCCAGGTTTAAGGTTGAAATCCCGGAAATGATCCTGGATAACAACTCCATTACACCCGGCGGATCTGATAAACCCCTGAAACTCGCACTGGAAAAATGGACACTGGAAGTCAACAACTGGACCCTGAGTCCGGTGAAAGGCGGCTTTTACAGTGAAAATGCAGTGGTGCGCACCGGACAACTTGACGTACCCTCCAAATTGTTCAACCTGCGCAATGACATGGTGGTAATCGGCGAATTTCAAACTACTTCCATCAACCTGGGCAACGGGCTTATTTATCTCAAAGAAATCGACAACAAGCGGGTCAAGCTGAACTATGATTACAAGACAGGCAGTGACATGAGCGGGCACTGGCTCCTCAGCGTCAGTGGAGAAGCCGGGAAACCTGCCGCCAGGATTTATGGCATGGCAGACCATCTGCAGGAAGATGTCTTAGAACTCGAATATGTTCAGTTGCTGAGTAATGGAGAAAACATCCTGAGCCTGAAACAAGGGAAGACCTACAAAGTGAAGCGAAACCCTATGGCTACGTATACACCGACAGGCATTGCCAGTTTCGGCAATGAATTCGCATTGTATGGCGGTGTCAAACTCAATGCACCCAGGATACAGCCCTTTGCGCTGACCATGAACTTCAAAAAAGGAAATGGCAGCAGTCTTGTATCAGAAGTGCAGCCGGTGAACATGAGTTTTGAGGGAAAAGGCTTTGTGACCTACCAGAGCTCCTCCACCCTGACGCCCAAATTCAGCAAAGACAGCATCATCATTGTTGGAACAGTAAGAGAAGAAGGCGCTTTGCCGGCGATAAACAGTACCTTTTATGGGTATGCCCAGGGTGAAAGGTATGAGATCATCTTAAAGAAGAATGACATCTTCAATTTGTTTGAGAAAGGAAGTACAGGGGATTACCGTTTCCAGGTGGATTCAGGTGGCATGTTTGTCAACAAACAGCTCAACGACTGGAGTTTCCTGACCTTTGCCGGAAAAGCCTTACCCAAAAGCGCAGCAGATAACATCAAGGAAAACAGGATGAAATTCACTGTTTATGGTGAAATTCAGGCCGACGGCAATAGCATCAGTGCAGGCGACCTTTCTGCTTTCCCGGGTTTTAAACTGGTGTACAAGCTCCCCACCAAAGAATTGATAGGGACGATGCACCTGCAGAACATTGAAATGGGGGCAGTTTCCCTGACATCCATGGATGCAGAGATGCTCATGAGTCCCAATGGCTGGTATCTTGCTGCCTTTGGAGAAATCATGGTCCCTCCTTTTCCAATTGCCAGTTTTAAAGCCGGCATCATCGTTGGTAATTACCCGCAGTTTACGGCATCACTAAAATCGATGCTGGTCCAGTATTCCCCTACAGCAGACCCATGTGCCTTTAAAAGTGGAATCTCCGGTTTTTATGTGATGGCGGGCAAACCCATCATCAACAAAAGCATCGGTTACGGATTCGGTCCGATGGCTGGTTCTTTGAACATTAACATCGGTCTAGAAGCGGATTTTCTCATGAATTTCAGTGAGGGGAAACTGAAGCTCAAGACCGGTGCAGGATTGTATGGAATTGCCAAGGCCGAATTGACCTCTATCACCTGCACTACCATCGCAGGGGAAGTCGAAGTCAAAGGGCGGGTCAATGGAGAAATCAATGATGGAAAGGTCGAACTAAACGGGTCTATCTCCACAGGATTTGCCGTAAAAATAGAACAAGGCATCCCATTCTTTGATGGATGTGAAGCCAATACGACCCTTTTCAGTGCCTGTTGTGGCTCTTCCATTGTCGTCAGTTCAGCCAATGGCTTTAGCTTCTCTCTCAGCGGTGATTGTAGCACTCCAGAATGTAAATAACAGTAAGCGATGAAAAAAACAGTCCTCTCACTCTTGATACTCTTTCTTAGCCTGTCCTTATTTTCCCAACAAAAATTCACTGCCTACCCGGGAAAAAAAGGTGTATTTATCTACTGTGGCGATAGTCTTCCGAAATCATTTTATTATGCGATCGAAAGATCTGCAGCCAATGGCGGATGGATAACTCAGGCTGAATTGTCATTCCCGTCTTCCTGTGATGAGTTCAGGGCAAGGCTTCTCAATGGCAACAAAGCAGGGATGCCATTTCATGAAGAATCTCAGAATGCAACAGATTCCGTCTGGAAAAAACTGAAGTCCAGTCCATTAAATCATGTCCTGGGGTCATTTCATACCCAAACAATCTATCTGGCAGCTGCCGGCTGCGGATACTGGGATGAATCAGCAGAGAAAAACACAAAATACAACTACAGGCTCGTCAAGAAAGACAAAACCGGCCGGATACTGAAGGAAGATCTCGTTACTGACATTAGCTTCCCCGGAAAACAAGCCTCAGTGCAATTAAAGCTTGCTGAGAAAACCATCCTGGGTAATGAAATTCAGCTCGACATCCTCGTCACGGATTACCAGAAAATGATGGGTTGCCGGGTGTACCGGAATCACTACCTCATGAAAGATGTCGTCGAAATATTCCCACGCATAGGATATCGCAACCAAGGCGCTGAAAAACACATGATCATCCATGATGAGAATGTCACTGAAAAGGCACAATATACATACAGAATCGTGGCTTATGACTTTTTTGGAAACGAGGGTAAGGCCCTGGAGAATATTGATGTTTACAATGTTACGATCAACAGTCTCACTGCTTCAGTCTCAAACCCCGGAGCTGATGGCGATGAAAACCAGAATGCCATTAGGATTCACTGGAAGACAAAACAAGCCAAAGACATCATTTCTATCGACATTTATCGGGGTACTGATTATAATGGGTATTTTGGCAGGATCGTCAGTCTGGGACCAAAAGACACAAGCTATCTCGATAGAAATGTTAAGCCTATGACGACCTATCACTACTCCATTGTTGTCACTACGGCCTATGCCCGCTCCTACCCCTCGGTCAGGTTTAATGGTGTGCTCAAAGCCAATCGTGCCAATCTCATCCCACCCCAGGGCCTAACTGCTGTTCGTAAGGGCAATGTGGTGAACATCAGCTGGAAACGTAGCACAGACGACACCAAAGGATACTACGTTTACAGGGGATTGTCGTATCTGGAGGAACCAAAACCCATTAGCAGCGTGATCAGGTCAGCGGATAGCATTCTATACTTTACAGACAGCCTGAAGGACCTGACAAAAACAGAGGCAGTGCTGGTTTATGCCGTTGCGGATGAAAACTCTTCCTATAACTTCAGTCCCTTATCGAACAAGGTGGCAATCCAGAGTCTGGTGAAAAACCTCCCGGTGGCTTTCCCTGTCGATACCCGGCTTGAGGATGGCAGGATAAACTTGCTTTGGCAGGATTATTTTACAGATTGCCCGGGGCTGAGCGGTTTCAATATTTACCGCCAATGTATCGATCTCAATGACAAAATCATTGAAGATTGGGTACTTCAAAACACCCACCCCACTGCTTTTGGGGTCAATTCTTTCATTGACAAAAATGTGAAAGAAGGCTTCCGCTACATCTATGCCCTGGAAGCCGTTGGTGTCGACAACAGCAAAGGATCCCGAAGCCCCGGCATTGCCTTTTACCTTGAAGAAAACCTGCCACAGCCTACTGCCAACCTTATTGCTGTTTCAGGCACGAACCAGATCACCTTGAGCTGGGATCCTATCCTGGATTCCAAAATCCAGAAGATCGCCGTTTACAGAAGTGAAGAAGCAGTTGCTACACATTTGTTAAACGAATTGCGCCCCGGTGAAACACAATACCTCGACACCACTACGAAAGCCGGAAACACTTACTATTATTACATCGTAACCATCGATCAGCTGGGCAGAAAGTGCCGAGATGCGGCAGCAGTTGGGATCATTGCGAAGTAAAGAAGCAGTATAATTCCATTTTTCCAGGCCATATGTTCATAATGGTTTTCGTTTTATATTTACAGCGAATTCAAAATAGCAAACCCATGAAAAAACTCCTCCTGCCCTTCCTCCTTTTGTGTTTTGTCCTGCTAAGCCCTGTTGCTTCCAATGCCCAGATCCAGGAAGGCATAGAAACTGTGAAAGAGATCAAGTCCTTGTTTCCAAAGAAAAATAAAGAAACAAAAAAAGAAGAACCCAAAAAGGAGGAACAAGAGGAAAAGGCTGAAGAAAGTGCTGCAACACCCCAGGATAAGCCTGCACAGCCTGCCAAGCCCAGCTTTGCTTCTTATTCAAAATACGACTTTATCCCGGGTGAAAAGGTTTTCTTTTATGAAGACTTCAGCCAGGATAACATCGGAGATTTTCCGGCGATTTGGAATACCAACAAATCAGGGGAAATAGTGACCACCAACGTGGCTCCCGGAAACTGGTTCAAATTGGGAGCCGATGGAATGTATGTGCTGGAGAAAGGACTACCGATGCCCGAGAATTTTACCATGGAATATGATGTAATTCCAACAGTCAAGGAAGGCACCGACGGCCCGGCTGCTTATGACATGACACTCTTGATGACCAACCAGGAAGGTTTTTTTCCTCAGATGTACGTTCCGGGTGAAGGTGGTATTGCTTTGTGGTTTGATGTCACCAATCGTCATTCCTTCAATACCTATTACCAGGGCAGTTATGTGATTTCTGGAGATTATTCTGAAGGAAAAGGCTTTTTAAAGGTGAATGAGGTCAATCACATCGCCATTTGGGTTCAAAAATCCCGCTTTCGCTTGTACATGCATGGCGAGAAAATCTTCGACCTGCCAAAGGCATTTGACGCCTCGCTTGTCCTTAACCAAATCCGTTTTCTGACCCAGGCCGGCAGTGAACCCATGATCACGAACATCCGTTTTGCCGATGCTGGTGCCGATATGCGCAGTAAACTTCTTACAGAAGGAAAACTGGTCACCCACGGAATCTATTTTGACTCAGGCTCCGACAAAATCAAACCAGAATCTTACGGGACCCTTAAATCTATTGCCAAAGTCCTGACTGACAATCCCACAGTGAAAGTAAAAATTGTGGGCCATACCGACAGTGATGGCAATGATGCCAACAACCTTGATCTCTCCAAACGCCGTGGTGCGGCCGTCAAAGCCAGTCTGACCAAAGACTTCAGCATCGATGCAGCCCGCATGGAGTCCGACGGTAAAGGCAAAACTGAACCCATCAGTCCCAATACTACGCCAGAAGGCAAGGCCAATAACAGGAGAGTCGAATTCCTCAAATTATAAGCTGTCACCTCCCAAATAAGCCCGGGCTATTTTCCTTTGAAACCAATACCATCAATTCCCAGGCGTTTCTGCTTATGATCTCAGCTTCTTTGCTTTACCCGGTGCTTTTCATTTGGAATTTCTGCCTCTTTTGTATCATGGGCATTGACAAAAGAAATTCAGGTCGTAAAAAAATCCGGATATCTGAAAGGTTTTTACTTTTGAGTGCATTTTTCATGGGTGCAATGGGTATTTGGGCAGGGATGTACGCATTCAGGCATAAAACCCAAAAGTGGAGCTTTCTCCTGGCCGTGCCACTGCTGCTCATATTGAACATGCTTGTACTTTATTACTTCCTTGAACCGGATTTGTCGATTTTTTCATAAACTGCTGATATTAAGAGGTTAAAACACTATACATGCAAGACAATCAGAATCAGGATTGCATCCTTCAAATTGCAGCACTTGAGCTACAAATAGCGGAAAAGACTGCTGAACTTAGTGAACTCAGGAAAGCCCTGATGGCAGAAGAAGAGGCACATCATAAAACTGTAATTACCTTTACTGATGCCCTTGACAGGATGAACAAAATCGTTTCCTGTTTACCAGGTTTCGTATTTCAATGTAGAATCAATCCGGATGGGGAGTATTCTTTTCCTTATGGCTATGAAGGGATCAAGGAGATTTTGAGACTAAATCCTGAAAAAACAAGTATAGACACAACTGACATAAAGTCTTACATACATCCAGAGGATTGTGATCTGGTTTTCAGTAGTTCAGAGGAATCATTGAGAACGATGAGCAACTATCAACAGGAATTCAGGATCAAATCTGAAGCTACTGATTTTCGCTGGTGTTGGGTGAACGCAATTCCTACCCTTGAATCAGATGGTGCAGTTTTATGGCATGGATTTATCAGTGACATTACTGACCGCAAACAAGCTGAAGATGAACTACAGGAAAGCAGAGAGACGCACCGTGGGCTGAGTGAAGCAGCATTTGACTCCATCTTTTTCTCAGAAAAAGGTGTTTGCATAGAGCAAAACCAAATGGCGGAAAAGATGTTTGGGTATACCACTGAGGAAGCCTTGGGCCGATACGGCACAGATTGGATCGTAGCTGAAGACAGGAAAACAGTAATGGACAATATGCTTGCAGGTTACGAAGAACCTTATGAAGTTACGGCCTTAAAAAAGGATGGAAGCACTTTTCCGTGTATGTTGAGTGGGAAAATGATGTTTTACAAAGGCAAGAATGTCAGGGTTACCTCATTAAGTGACATCAGTGCCCGTAAAAAGGCAGAAACCGCACTAAAGGAAAGTGAGAATCGCTTTTCACTGTTCATGGACTTTTTGCCAGCCATCGTCTTTATCAAAGATGAAATGGGCAGGATGCTTTATGTTAACAAATACATGGACAATGCCTTTGGTGCCTCAGCATGGATTGGGAAAACAATGTATGATGTCCTCCAGAATGAGCTCGGCAGGAAAATGCTGGAAGACGACATCAACGCTGTGAATACAGGCTACCAGAGAGTAGAAGAAAGCATGGAACAGCTTGATGGGAAACTGCACATCTACCAAACACAGAAGTTTGCTATTCCACGATCCGGGCACAAGCCCTTAATCGGGGGGATCGCGTTAGACATCACAGACCGAATTCTGGGGGAGGAAGAAACAAGGAAAGCCAGACATGAGGCTGAGAAGGCAAATTTCGCCAAAAGTGAGTTTCTATCACGGATGAGTCATGAACTGCGCACACCACTGAATTCAATTCTGGGTTTTGCTCAACTGATGGATCTCGGCGAATTAAATCTGGCGCACAGAAAAGGGATCAACCACATTTTGAGCAGTGGAAAACACCTGCTGAATTTAATCAATGAGGTTTTGGATATTTCAAGTATCGAATCAGGATGGCTTTCATTTGCCATGCAACCCGTACAATTGAATGGGATCATCATGGATATGATTGACATTATTCAACCGGATGTTATAAAATTGAGGATAAAAATTCAATTGCTTCAATCGCCTACCAATAAACTCTTCGTCAATGCTGACCCTAACCGTCTAAAGCAAGTACTTTTAAATTTAATCAACAATGCAGTAAAGTACAATCATGAAGGTGGTTCTATTCTCATTTCAACGGAATTAATTGCAACAAATGGCAATTCACAGCCCATGCTCAGGATCGCCATTCATGATACCGGGATGGGTATAAAACCGGAAAACCTCGAAAAATTATTTCTTCCCTTTGAAAGGATAGGTGCCGAAAAGACAGTCATCGAGGGTACCGGTCTCGGACTTACCGTTGTAAAGAAGCTAACAGAAGCCATGGGTGGGATTGTTGGTGTTGAAAGCAAAGCCGGAAATGGAAGCACCTTTTGGATTGAATTGCCACAGATCGTAAACAAGGAAGCCACCCTTGTGCAGACTGATGAGAGTTCAAAACCACAGCATTTTGCTTCCAAAAAAGCTGGCACCATATTGTATATTGAGGACAATCCCTCTAACCTTGATCTGGTTGAGCAAATCCTGCTAAACCAAAGACCTGAAATCACCTTGGTGAGTATCATGAATGGCCTGCAGGCTTTGTCTACTGCCATTGAATACAAGCCCGACCTGATACTCCTTGACCTTGATTTACCTGATATCAAGGGACTTGATGTGATCAGGATGCTCAAGTCGAACTCCAAAACGATGCATGTCCCGGTTGTTGTAATCAGTGCTGACGCCACAAGTCAACAGTTCGAAACGCTTTTGGAAGCAGGTGCTAAAAACTACCTTACAAAACCTTTGGATGTCATCAACTTCCTGGAAGTTGTAGATACCTGGATCTATATGACCTGAAACAAAAAGAGGTTGTTCCATCCGGGAACAACCTCTGAGTTTTTTGTTAGTGCTAAGAGCTAGTGTAGTGTAATATTGTATGAAATTCCATTGATTGCCACTGTGGCAACATTGTCGCAGCTCCCCGTGCCATAATTTAAATGGCGGTCCGGCTTATTGGCAATTGAGATGAGAACTTCACCGCTTACAGGATGTCTGTACATACAGCTCAGTTCTAAACGCAAGGGAGTTTGAATTATTGCCGTCCATTCAGTCCCATTTAACCTGCTACCACTTCCTGAGCCGGTAATTTCATATACATCGTCCAATCTTGCCGGGGTCGAAGCGCCTTGAATAAGTGTACGTAAACGATTGGCATTCCATGAGATACTGCCTGCATTGTTGGCTAATGTCAATTCACCTGCAACTGTGACTGTCCAGTTCATAAAACCTAAGGAATCAGGTCCATTGTTGGAAACATAGCGGCTACCGGTAACCATGTTGTCATTAATATAGTAATCTTCGAAGGAGATAGTATGATATGAGCCAGTTTCGAAATAGCGACCCATAAATTGCACGAGAATCTTACCCTTGCGGTAATTGCCGTCATTGCATAAACAATTGCTGTTTCCAAAATCAATAACAAGGGTGTGGGGTATGGCAACTGTGTCGATCGTAACGGTAGCGCAATTGCTTAAAACATCCGCGCCGGATTTCATGTTCAGGCTTCCGCTGATGCCTGATTCAGCCATATTACCGGCATCTTCGTAAATCCATTCGGCTTTGACATTGTCTTGTGCCTGTTGAATCTCATTTGGACCGGAAGAATCATCTGATTTTTTGCAGGATGTCATCACAAATATTACCATTGTGAAGGCAAACAAAACTGAAATAAGGCTCATCAATTTTTTCATGCTGCAGTTTTTAATTTTTAATAGCTTTGATTGAATTATGCTTAAAAGGTTTAATGCTGCATTTTATTGTTTAAAAACCATGGTTAATCAATAATAATTCTAAACCTTTGCAGAAATTGCAGGCAAAAATCCTTCATCAGCATACACCTAATTTACTGATTCTATTGAACTTTGCCCAGAAAACACAGGAGAGTTGCGGTACCTTTGCCGAGTCAGCAGTAAACAATAACAAAGTCTCTCTTGTTTAATTCTTTAAAACTCCAGCATGAAGCAGGATAAGAAAGCATTGAATACTGTTTACTGGCTTGCGATCTTTACCGTGGTCTATAACCTGCTGGAAGGTGTTGTTTCCATCGCTCTGGGTATCAAAGATGAAACCTTGACTTTGCTGGGTTTCGGAATAGATAGTTTTATTGAAACTGTCTCTGCTACCGGGATCTTATATATGGTAATCAGGATGCGACAAGGAGATGAGGCCGAAAACAGCAAATTTGAACGACAGGCACTGCGCATCACCGGATGGTCATTTTATACCTTATCTCTTGGGCTTACAGCTGCAGCTTTTCTCAATATTTACCAGGGACATCAACCCGAATCCACCCGCTGGGGTGTGGTAATTTCCATGGTTTCCATCATTTTTATGATCTATTTGGTCATGAAGAAGAAAGCACTTGGCAGAAAATTGGATTCAGCAGCCATCATAGCAGATGCCAATTGCAACCTGGTATGCATTTATATGTCAGTTACCTTACTGATTTCCAGTGCCATATATTACTTTTTCAAACTGCCTTATGTTGATGCCATAGGAACGATGGGCCTGGTTTTCTTTTCTATCAGAGAAGGAAAAGAAGCCCTGTTACAAGCAAAAACAGGTCAGTGCTCCTGTCATCACCCAAAATGACAACAATCAGGAGGACGGTTAAACCTCATAATCTACAAGCGCCTTCATCACCGATTTATCTGCATTAAAGGCAACAAATTCCTGATGGGCAGGATGAACGGTATAGGTTTCAACATCTTCCAGCTTATCGAATTCCATGACGAGCACAAGGTCGTAGGCCCAGTTTAGCTTTCTGACGTTAATGCCGATTTCGGCAGCACGAATCTGACTTATGGCTGCCGGTAAAGCCTCAAGCCTGGTTTTCAATGCATTTAATACTGCAGCTTTTTCCTCCTCACGCTCATAATCGCGAAGTTTGAACATTACAATGTGCTTTATCATGGTGGTGTTTTAGTCAAGAAAGGCATGGATAGTTGCCAGAATATCTTTCACATTATCAGGATGAAACCAGATGATATCCTCATCCCGCCGAAACCATGTCATTTGTCGTTTGGCATAATGACGGGTATTTGCTTTGATTTTTTCAATCGCAGCTTCTCTGCTGCAATGGCCATCAATATATTCAAACATCTCTCTGTATCCCAGGGTTTTAAGTGAAGGATTTTCCCTGTATCCGATGAGCCCCCTGGCTTCTTCCTCAAGGCCATCATGAATCATCTGGTCTACCCTGGTGTTAATACGGGCAAACAACTCCTCCCTTTCGCGATGGAGGCCAATTTTTAGGATACGAAAAGGTCTTTCCTGAGCTTCCTGGTGACGCAGTTCAGAATAAGGCTTCCCTGATTGCAGGCAAACCTCGATGGCACGAATTAACCTCGCAGGGTTGTGCAAATCAACTTCATCATAAAAAACAGGGTCCAGCAACATCAACTCATTTCTGAGTGATTCTATGCCCTCTTCTTCAAGCTTGGTTTTCAGGCTGAGTCTGAGTTCTTCGTCAGGGTCAGGAAGGTTGTCGATGCCATGACAAACGGCATGTACATACAAACCGGAACCTCCGGTCATGATGGCTGTGGGCTGTGATTCAAAATAAGTTGACAAAAACAACAACACATCATCAGCATAAGCACAGACATTATAAGAATCCGCAACTGAGAGATGGGCAATAAAATGATGTTTGATGGCAGCCAATTGCTGTGCAGTGGGAGTTGCAGCACCAATACGGAGTTCTTTGAAAAATTGCCGGGAATCAGCAGAAAGGATTTCAGTATTTAGTTCCCGGGCCAGCTCAATACACAACTCAGTCTTGCCGATGGCGGTAGGACCTGTAATTACAATCAGTGTATTGTCGGTTAAAGCTGCAATAAGTATACTAGTATTGAGAAAAAATCAGGGACATCAGATCCTTTGACTTTCTTCCATGTTATTATCAAATCCTTCTTCGGCATCAGCACTTACGCCACCCTCCTCGATTTCAAAGCCATCGCCAAGTTCATTGGAGAAGTTCTCGTCGACATCATCATCAAAACCGGTTCCTGCATCATCGACAAGGAGCTCATCCAGGCCAAAACCATCATCAAGAAGGGCATCATTGACAAGACCGGGTTTGCGTTTTCTGGGCAGGATGCCTTCACTTTTAATGCAAACCGGATAGACGACGCTTTCATCGGCAGGAATTATCTTCATCAATTCGATGAAGAAAACCTGGGGATTCATGTAGTCATATTCATACATAATACGCTGATGCGGGTCTTCCATGAACATGTTAAGCCGGGAGTCAGCCATCAGGACAGTCTTCAGCTTTGCCTTTTTGACCTGGTCTTCATCATCAGGATCGTCCATATCGTCCTTGCCGAAGTCCATGTCGATGAGGGTAATCTCACATTGCTTATACCATCGGCTGTTACAT
>Ga0247840_10002139_pt1 | contig 35931 bp, 35 predicted proteins | sample LaCruzMarch2015__FD_192404 | JGI IMG/M metagenome (GOLD analysis project Ga0247840, IMG submission 192404) | Freshwater microbial communities from meromictic Lake La Cruz, Castile-La Mancha, Spain - LaCruzMarch2015_17m | ecosystem: Environmental > Aquatic > Freshwater > Lake | place: Spain...
AATTTTAAATTCTCATATCGCATTTTCATATTGCGAATTTATAATCTCAAAGAACGTAATTGTCTAATATCTTATTTTTTTACTAACTTAGCACTGTTAATCTTTTATTCGGTATAAACTCTAATATTTTTTTGAATAATTTTAATTCAATCCCTCCTGCTATTCTTGATATTTACAAAAGAACTGTTGATGCTAAAATTTATCATAATGATTTTAGCAGAATCTTTGATTCTTTGGAAACAAAAAAATATTCTTTGATAGCAAAAGATGAAATAATTAAAAATTATTGGAAAGAATTTAATTTAAGAAATTCAGATGAAGACATAAACAATAATAGTACAAAAAATGAATTAAAAAAATTTAATCATAGTTCGTATATAAATAAAAACTTCAAACTTGTTATTAGTAGAAGAGATATAGAAGGTAAACATGGGGATTTATATGTTTGGGTTTCTCAAAAAGCAATTATTGATAACAATTACTTTGTATTAATTAGATTTAATATTTTTTCAGAAAGTTCTCACTTAAAAGGTGAAATGCTAATTAATTTTGATTTAAACGGGAATCCACTAAGAATCATTGTAACTCAAAAAGTATTATAAAAAAATGGCACAATACTTTCTGTTGTTTAGCCAAAAATCCCATCAGATGAATTTTCTGATGGGATTTTTTATGGGGGATGTTCAGCAAAAGTGGTACATCAACAATGTCTTTTTTATTTTCCAAAATCAGGAGAGTATTTCTGCATAAACTCCTCAATTTTTTCAACCATAAAAGTAGGACCTGCAAAAAACGGAGAACGTTGGTGGATATCTTTGGGTTCAATTTCCAATACCCTGCCAAAACCATGCGAAGCTTTTCCACCGGCTTGTTCGGCAATAAAAGCCATAGGATTGCATTCGTAAAGCAAACGCAATTTTCCTGAAGGATTTTTAATAGTTCCCGGATACAAAAAGATACCGCCCTTGATTAAATTGCGATGGAAATCGGCAACCATTGAACCAATATAACGTGTTATATAAGGACGATTGGTTGTAGGATCGTCGAAATGGCAATATTGAATATATTTCTGAATAGCATCGGGAAAATAAATATAGTTAGATTCGTTGATAGAATAAATCGTTCCGCTATCAGGATATTTCATATTGGGATGCGAACGAATAAACAAACCTACCGAAGGATCGAGTGTAAAGCCGTTTACGCCTCTTCCTGTAGTATAAACCAACATGGTTGAAGAACCATAAATAATGTAACCAGCGGCAATTAAATCGGTTCCTTTTTGCAATAAATCATTCGTAGTTCCTTTTCCCGATTCCGAAATACGTTTGTAAATCGAAAAAACAGTTCCAATCGAAACATTTGATTCAATATTCGAAGAGCCATCTAATGGATCAATTGCCACCACATATTTCCCAGTTTGTGATTTTTCGTTCTCAAATGCAATAATTTTTTCATTTTCTTCGGAAGCGATGGCACAGCATTCACCACCAGAACGCAAAGCAGCAATAAATTGCTCATCAGCATAAACATCTAATTTCTTTTGTGCTTCACCTTGCACATTTACTTCGTCATTATAACCCATATTATTGGTTAAGCCAGCACGATTAATTTCTCTGTTTACAAATTTTGCAGCAATGCCAATATCATTTAGTAAACGGGTTAAATCGCCACTTGCGTTCGGATATAAAGCTTGTTCTTCGATAATAAATTCAGTAAGCGTTTTCATAAGTAAATATTTATGTAAATTAAAGGTTTAAGGTTTGATAATTTGATGAACAGTAAAATTAACTATTTTGTTTTGAAAATACCAAATTAATTTAAAGATATTATTTAATACTTGATAATGGTATAAAAAAAAGAGACTATCTCACAAAGACAACCTCTTTTTTAAAAATCCAATAGAAATAACTTATTTGCTATTATAAGCCCATTTTAGCCAAATAGCACCCCAAGTAAAACCTGCTCCAAAAGTTGCAAGAATAAGGTTATCTCCTTTTTTTAATTTCTTTTCGTAATCCCAAAGCAACAATGGAAGCGTAGCAGCAGTGGTATTTCCATATTTTTGAATATTAATCATTACTTTTTCAGCTGGTAATCCCATGCGTTTTCCGGTAGCATCAATAATGCGCATATTGGCTTGATGAGGAACTAAATAAGCAATATCATCAGCAATTAAATTATTTTTTTGCATCAATTCTACAGCAGTATCAGCCATATTGGAAACAGCTGCCTTAAATACAGGCTGTCCTTCTTGATAGATATAATGTTCGCGAGCATCAATAGTAGCATGTGAAGATGGTTTTACTGAGCCACCTGCTTTTTGATGTAAATGAACTCTACCTGCTCCGTCTGAACGAAGTATCATATCCATTACACCTAATTCTTCTTCAACAGGTTCAATAAGAACAGCACCAGAACCATCACCAAAAATAGGACATGTAGCTCTATCAGTATAATCAACAATAGATGACATTTTTTCAGCACCTACCACAATTACTTTTTTATATTGTCCTGTTTCAACAAATCTGGATGCAGTGGCCAATGCAAATAGAAAGCCAGAACAACCAGCGTTCAAATCGTAGCCAAAAGCATTCTTAATACCTACCTTATCACAGATGATATTGGCTGTTGCAGGAAACTGCATATCAGGGGTAACAGTAGCACAAATTAATAATTCAATTTCTTCGGGAGATGTATTGGTCTTTTTTAATAAATCTAAAACAGCACCAGCACCAAGATCACTTGAACCTTTACCTTCGCCTTTTAAAATTCTTCTTTCTTTTATACCGATGCGGGTCATTATCCATTCGTCGGTAGTGTCAACCATAGTGCTTAACTCTTCGTTACCAAGAATATAATCAGGAAGATAGGCACCTACGCCAGTTATGGCTGCTCTAATTTTTGTCATTTTTTTTGATTTTTTATCTCTTTCTAATTAGGCTGAGCATATTTTGCCATGGCTGCTTTTATTTTTTGAGGAAGTTTAGTAGTATGAACCTCTCTCGATAACAAAAGCATATTTTTTATTGCAATATCATTGGAAATACCATGTCCAATTAGAACTGAAGAATTTACGCCCAAAATAGGGCTGCCTCCAAAATTCTCGTAATTAAATCTTTTAAAATAATCATCGAGAAGATTATGTTTCACCAAAAGCGAGTAAAGTGCTTCCGTTTGCTTAACAATAATATTTCCAACAAAACCGTCGCAAACAAATACATCCACGTTATTTTTAAAAAGATCTCGGCTTTCAACATTACCTACAAAATTAAAATCTTTTGTATCTTTCATCAATTGAAATGTTGACTGGCATTGAAGATTGCCTTTTTCTTCTTCTTCTCCAATGTTAAGTAAACCTACTCTTGGATTTTTTATACCCATAACGTATTTGGCATAAATATTTCCAAGAATTGCAAATTGATATAAAACGTCTGGTTTACTATCTGGACTAGCTCCAATATCAAGGATAAGGCTTAAGCCTCCATTTTCTTTAGGGAAATAACCTGATACACATGGACGAATAACACCAGGAATTGTATTTACACTATACATTGCTCCAACAAGAGCTGCGCCTGTATTACCTGCACTAGAGAAAGCGTCAATTTTCTTACCTTTAAGCAATTTAAAACCAGTACTAATACTTGAGTTTGGCTTTTGAGTAAATGCTTTTATGGGCTTTTCGCCCATACCAATAACATCAGGTGCATGAACGATTTCAAAATCATCTAAATTAGCATTGAATTCTTTAAGTTTGGCAATAATAATTTCTTCAATGCCAATCAAAACAATTCTATCTGAATTTGGTATTTCCTTTTGAGCTAAAATCGCACCTTTTATGGTAGCATCGGGAGCATAATCTCCTCCCATAACATCTAATCCTATTTTCATTAACTTTAAATTTTAGTTAAAGAAACTGTAAGCTTTATTGTAACTATGCGTTAGCTTGTTTTTCAATTGCTAATTTACCTTTGTAAAAACCACATTCAGGGCATACTCTATGGTAAAGTGTTGGTGCTCCACAATTTGAGCACAATGCAATGGTTGGTGCTTCAGCTTTGTCGTGTGTTCTTCTTTTTGCTGTTCTCTGTTTTGAGAATCTGTGTTTAGGATGAGGCATATATAATAATTATTTAATGTTATAAATTTAATTTTCTGTTATTAATCCTTTTAAGCTATCCCATCTAGAATCGGGTTCTGGTTTGGAAAGCTCATTTAATTTCTTTATAATATCCGGATTACACATTGTATTTCCGTTTTCATCTTCAGGATGTGTCTTTTTTATAGGAAGCATTAAAATGATGTATTCATATAAATAGGACGAAATATCTATTTGATTTTCAGACTCTGGAATTATTATTATGTCATCAGCCTCTTCACCAAATTCTTCACCAAATTTAACGATTAATCTTTCTTGTTTATCAATTATAAAATCAAAATTATCTAAACAACGATCACAAATAACATTTATACTTCCTTTAATTACAAAATCAAAAACAAGCATTCTTTCTTGTTTATCTAATGTAAGATCCACATTAATTGATGCTTGCTCAATTTCTGTGTAATCAAATTCGGTAAAGAATTTACCATCAATATCGAAATGATAAAGATGTTTTCCTAAACTCAAACCACTGAAAGGCAATATATACTGCTTTAAATATCCCAAAGCAAATTTTTTTTTAACAAGGGGGCAAAATTACAAATATTATTGTTATCAACAAACAATTATAAGTTGATTTTTTATTAAAAATTTATAATAACCTGATATTGTTGTTTTAATGTCATCCAAATAACTTAGAAAATACCTGTTCTACATTACTTACTGCAATGACTTCTAAATTAAATTTTGATAATTCCAGTCCTTTTAAATTGTATTTTGAGATAAATATTCTTTCAAATCCAAGTTTGTCAGCTTCTGCTATGCGTTGATCTACACGATTTACGGGACGAATTTCACCTGAAAGTCCTACTTCAGCAGCAAAGCAATCTTTAGCACTTATGGCTATATCTTCGTTGGAAGATAATATCGAACATATAACAGCAAGATCAATAGCAGGATCGTCAACTCTTATTCCACCTGCAATATTTAAGAAAACATCCTTTACACCTAAACGAAAACCGTGACGTTTTTCGAGCACTGCAAGCAACATTCCCAAACGCTTAGTTTCAAAACCAGTTGAAGAACGTTGAGGTGTTCCATAAGCCGCAGAACTAACCAAAGATTGTGTTTCAATCAACATTGGACGCATTCCTTCAATAGTAGCTGCAATGGCAGTTCCACTCAAGTTTTCATCTCTTTGTGATAATAAAATCTCTGAAGGATTGGATACTTCACGTAATCCGCTTCCCTGCATTTCGTAAATGCCAAGTTCTGAAGTAGAACCAAATCTGTTTTTTACTGAACGTAAGATACGATAACCATAATTTCTATCGCCTTCAAATTGCAACACTGTATCTACCATGTGTTCTAGCAACTTAGGTCCCGCAAGATTACCGTCTTTGGTAATATGTCCTATTAAAAAAACAGGCGTTCCGGTAAGTTTGGCATACCGTTGCATTTCTGCTGCACATTCTTTAATTTGAGAAATACTTCCAGCAGAGGAATCGATAATATTGGTTTGTAATGTTTGAATAGAATCAATAACGAGTAAATTGGGTGTAATTTCTGCTATTTGCTGGAAGATTTGTTGAGTAGAAGTTTCAGTTAAAATATAGCACTCACTATTATTTAATCCAATTCTTTCGGCACGCATTTTAATCTGTTGTTCACTTTCTTCGCCACTTACATATAATACTTTGCAATTTTTAATATGGAGAGCAATTTGTAGCATTAAAGTAGATTTTCCAATACCAGGTTCTCCACCAATTAAAATCAATGAGCCGGGAACCATTCCGCCTCCTAAAACTCTGTTTAGTTCAGCATTATTAGTGTCTTTTCGCGATTCCTGCTCATATTTTATTTCATTTATAAGAATAGGTTTGTTTTGCTTACGTTCCGTTTGTCGATTCCATTTTTGGTCTTTGTCACGCTCAACTACTTCTTCTACATAAGTATTCCATTCGCCACAAGAAGGGCATTTCCCAATCCATTTAAGCGATTGAGTACCACAATTTTGACAAAAGAAAACAGTTTTTGTTTTTGACATGTATTGTATGACTAAATATATTTTTCAAAAGTAATCATTTTTCATGAAAAGTAAATATTTAATACCAGACTTGCCAAATTACTAGCTTAAAATATAAAATTTGTCAGATAGTTTCCAATAAGCTAAATATATCCTTGCGGATTTAAGATAAGTTTTGAAAATAGATATGAATATTTTGAATTAAAAATGTAAATTTGCAAACTTATTTACAAGGCAGTAACTAATTAAACGCTCTAACTATTTATGCTGAACAGAAGATACTTACGTACCAAAGTGATGCAAGCACTCTATGCTTTTTTTCAATCCGACGACGATCGCATGGATATTGCAGAAAGAAATTTGATAAAAAGTATTGATAAACTTTATGAGTTATACATATATCAACTGTCATTATTAGTTGAATTGGTTGATTTTGCTAAACGTCGGTTGGAGGAAAACAAATTGAAACACATTCCTTCAGCTGAGGATTTAAACCCAAATTTGCGTTTTGTTGAGAATAAATTTATTAAACAACTTGAAAACAATAAAAATTTCCAACTTCATGTTAACCAATTAAAAATTAATTGGTCAGAAGATCAGGATATGTTTCGATCTATTTACATGAAGGTTATAGAAAGCAAAGCTTTTAATGATTATCTGAATTCAACAGAAACTTCTTATGCTGCTGATAAAAAGATAGTTATTTCTATTTTGAGAAAATTTATTATTTCCGATGAGGCTTTGCAAAATTATTTTGAAGACAAAAATATTTATTGGGCTGATGATTACCTTACTGTTTCGATGATGGTGCTTAAAACTATAGATAGTTTTAAAGAAACCGACGGAGAACTTTTTGCATTACCTGAGCTCTATAAAAATGAAGATAGAAATAATGCAGATGATGATAAGAATTTTGTGATAGATTTATTCAGGAAAACAATTATCAATGCTGATAAATATGAAAAGTTAATATCTGAAAAAACCACCAATTGGGAAGTTGAACGAATTGCTATAGTTGACAATATTCTTATTAAAATGGCGTTGGTTGAATTGTTGGAATTTCCTTCGATTCCTATTAAAGTTTCTTTGAATGAATATATTGAAATTTCAAAAGGATATAGTTCCGATAAAAGCAAGGTCTTTATCAATGGTGTTTTGGATAAGCTTATTGATGATTTGAAAGCAGATAAATCAATAAAAAAAATAGGTAGAGGTTTAATAGAATAATAATTAGAAATAAATAATAATTTATTTTAAATATAACATGAAGATAAAAACAAAACTGCTGTTAATCAGTATTATGCTTGTTATTGTTACAGCATGTAACCAAAGCTCTAATGAAAAATTATCAGCAGATTTAATAAATAACCCAAATTCTGCAACGGGGAAACAAGATGCTTCAGGTTTGCCAAAGTTTCAGTTTGAGAGTGATATTCATGACTTTGGTAAAGTAATTGAAGGTGAAAAACTAAGTTATAGTTTTAAATTTAAAAATGTTGGGAATTCAGACTTGATAATTGCTACTGCAAATGCCAGCTGTGGTTGTACTGTTCCTGAATATCCTAAAGATCCTATTCGCAAAGGTGGTGAAGGTGTTATAACTGTTACCTTTAATACCGCAGGTAAGAATGGGTTTCAACACAAAACGATTACATTGGGTGCAAATACCCAACCAAGTGATATTGTATTACATGTAAAAGCGATGGTGTCATCACCCGAAAAATAATTAATAATCAAATAATAATTAATGCGTATGAATAATTTATTAAATATCATTTTAATGGCTCCACAAGAAGGTGGAAAAAGTGGTAGTGGTTTTGAATCAATATTTTTTTTATTGGCAATTTTTGGAGTTTTTTATTTCTTTATGATTCGTCCTCAGATGAAAAAAACTAAAGAACAAAAAAAATTCAGAGAATCACTTGAAAAAGGTCAGAAAATTGTTACTATCGGTGGGATTCATGGCAAAATAGTTGAAATGCAAGAAACAACAGCTATTATTGAAGTAGAAGGACAAAATCGATTAAAAATTGAAAAATCAGCGATTGCTTTAGATAATTCTTCTCAATTGCAAGAAAGCAAATAAGTTAAAATAATAGCTACTTAATTACCAGGAGTGCTTATAGCTTAATAAATACTTGTTTATTTACAGAATAATAAATCTCAATCTGCTCAGATTGAGATTTATTTTTTAAATTTGGAGAGTGGAAACAGATTTTAAAACATTAGCCAATAAAGTAATCAATTCAGATGGTTTACCAAGCAAAAAGAAAATTACAATCTTTTCGTTATGCTTATTTATTTCATTGTTTTTCTGGATGTTGATAAAATTCTCAAAAGAATTTCAATTAGCAGTTGTATGCCCCGTTACTTTTATAAACCTTCCAAATGACAAAGTACTGTTGAATAATGCTGATACGTCATTTTTAATTACTATTAGAGCTAAAGGTTTTAATTTATTGTATTATCAGCTTTTTAAGAATAAAGATCTAATCAAAGTAGATGTTTCTATTTTGAAGAATAGTTTAAATAAAGATGATTCAACTTCCTATTTAGGTGCCACTGAGTTGAGTAAATTGCTAAACAAACAATTGGACTTTGATTACGAAACACTTAATATTTTGCCTGATACTTATGCACTTCATTGGGAAAAAGCTTATATAAAAAAAGTGCCTGTAAAATTAAATCTCTCCATAAATTACAAAAAACAATTTCAATTATACGATAGTATTAAAATAGAGCCTGATTCTATTTCTGTAAGTGGTAGAAAGTCAGATTTAGAACTAATTACATATTTTAATACTCAAAAACTAACACTCTATAATCTTAGCAATTCACAAATCTTATTTATTGATATTGTGAAACCATCACATCTTCAAAAAATAAAGTTATTTACTCAAAAAGTGAAGTTGAACATTGCAGTAGAAAAGTTTACTGAGGCAGAAATTGAGATTCCTGTAACGACTTCGGATGGTATGAAAAATGTAAAACTTTTTCCCGAAAAAGTAAGAATAACCTATCAGGTTGCTTTGAAGGATTTTAAAAAAGTGAATACTGATATGTTTGCAGCTCATACAGATATTAATAATTCAAAATTGAACAATGAATTTCATGCTAAAGTTGATTTAATTAAATCACCCAGTTTTGTGAAGATAACGAAGGTATATCCCGAAAAAATTGAATATATCATTTTTAAATAAACCGACAATGTTAAAAATTGGACTTACAGGAAATATTGGAAGTGGAAAAACGACTATTGCTGTGGTTTTTAAAATTTTAGGGATTCCTGTTTATCATGCTGATGATGAAGCTAAAAAGTTGCTACTACTTCCCAAAATAATTGATAAATTAATCAATAAGTATGGGAATACAATACTGACAAATAACATTATTGATAGAAAAAAATTAGCAGCATTGGTTTTTACTGATGCTGATGCACTTCAGTGCTTAAATCAGTTAATTCATCCATTGATTAAAACTGATTTTGACCAATGGTTGACTTCATTGCCAGACAAATACAACTATATAATTCAGGAAGCTGCTATATTATTTGAAAGTGGTTTCAACGATTATGTTGACAAAACGATTTTGATTACTGCCCCAGAAAACTTGAGAATGCAACGTGTTATGCAAAGAGATGGTGTAACTGCCGAATTATTCATGCAGCGTGCAGCTCATCAATGGATTGAAAGCCGTAAGCAGAAGTTGGCAGATTATACTATTGTTAATGATGATACACAATTGGTAATTCCTCAAATATTGGAACTCCATCAGAAATTAATATGTTTGGCTTAAACACTTAAATTAATAATTTGCTAGCTTCACTCAAATTAAACATTTTTTTTATTTCTTTGGTTTTTTGATAACTTTGCCGCTTAATAATTTACCTATTTTTTATTTTAATAATTAAGCAAATACATATATATAATATGATTACCAAAGAATTAATCAGTCCTAATAGTATAGTAGTTATCGGTGCCTCTAACGATGTAGAAAAACCAGGAGGTAAAATTTTAAAAAATCTTATTGACGGAAATTTTAAAGGAGAGCTATATGTAAGTAATCCTAAAGAAGATGAAGTACAGGGTATCAAAAGTTTTCGCAATCCAGCAGATTTACCCCAAGTAGATCTTGCTATTATTGCTATTGCAGCAAAGTATATACCTGATACAATTGATTTACTTACATTACAAAAAGGCACTAAAGCATTTATCATTCTTTCGGCAGGTTTTAGCGAAGAAAGTCATGAAGGCAAACTTTTAGAAGATAAAGTAGTTGAGTTAATCAATAATGTAAATGGTTCTTTAATAGGACCAAATTGTGTAGGTATTTTAACACCTGCACATCATAGTATATTTACCTTGCCTATTCCTAAATTAGATGCACAAGGTTGTGATTTTATTTCAGGTTCAGGTGCTACAGCTTGTTTTATTATGGAAGCAGGTATCCCAAAAGGCTTAACATTTTCAAATGTATTTTCTGTCGGTAATTCAGCCCAAATGGGTGTGGAGGAGATTTTGCAATATATGGATGAAACATTCGACCCTGCAACAAGCTCTAAAATCAAATTATTATATATCGAAAATATTTCAAAACCTGAAATGCTGATGAAACATGCTGCATCATTAATTAAAAAAGGATGTAAAATTGCAGCTGTAAAAGCAGGTTCTTCTGAAGCAGGAAGTCGTGCAGCTTCATCACATACAGGTGCATTGGCAAGTTCCGATATTTCAGTTGACGCTTTATTCCGCAAAGCAGGCATTGTTCGTTGTTATGGTAGAGAAGACTTAATCAGTGTAGCTTCCGTGTTTACATATCCTGAATTAAAAGGTAAAAATATTGCTATTATTACTCATGCAGGTGGACCTGCTGTTATGTTAACCGATGCTTTGTCGAAAGGTGGATTAAATATTCCTCATATCGAAAATATAAAAGCTGATGAATTATTAACCAAGCTTTTTGCAGGCTCATCTGTTGCCAATCCTATTGATTTTTTAGCTACAGGAACTGCAGAGCAATTAGGCACTATCATTGACTATGTTGACAATGATTTTGACGAAATTGATGGTATGGTTGTTATTTTTGGTACACCGGGATTGTTCAAATTATTTGACGTTTATAAGGTGTTGGACGAAAAGATGAAAACAGCTAAAAAACCTATTTATCCAGTATTACCATCTATACTAACAGCAAAAGAAGAAGTAGAGGATTTTATTTCAAAAGCTAGGGTAAACTTCCCCGATGAAGTTACCTTGGGCAATGCACTTTCAAAAGTTTATCATACGAATAAACCTTTATTAATGAAATCGTGTACTTCACATGTGGACGAAGGCTTAATTCGTGCTATTATCGACACTTCTGAAAATGGTTATTTAGCACCTGAAGCAGTTCAAGGTTTATTAGATGCAGCAGGTGTTCCCCGTGCAGGTGAAGCTGTGGTTACTGATAAAGTAAAAGCTGTAGAAGCTGCTACAAAACTAGGTTTTCCTGTTGTGATGAAAGTAGTTGGACCAGTTCATAAATCGGATGTTGGTGGGGTAGTACTAAATGTAAAAGATGCAGCAACAGTTGAAAAAGAATTTGAAAGAATGATTCAAATTAAAGATACAACAGCTATCCTTATTCAGCCAATGCTTTCAGGTACTGAGTTATTTGTAGGTGCAAATTTTGAAGATAAATTTGGGCATTTGGTAATGTGCGGAATGGGTGGTATCTTTATCGAAGTATTAAAAGATGTTAGTGCAGGGTTGGTTCCAATTGGTAAAGTTGAAGCTACACAAATGATTCGTAATTTAAAAAGTTATAAAATCATTCAGGGTGTGAGAGGACAGGAGGGAATCAACGAAGAATTGTTTGTAGAAGTAATTATTGCAGTTTCTACTTTGTTGTCTGTAGCGCCTGAAATAAAAGAAATGGACATCAATCCTTTGTTAGGTAAAAAAGACAGAGTAGTTGCTGTGGATGCAAGGATAAGGATAGAAAAATAACAAGATTAAAGGAAAAAGCATAAAGTAGAAAGCAGACTAAATCAGTGCTAATCTGTATAATTTGCATTATTTGTGTTTCTATAATTAAAAGAACTTAAAAAATGAAAAATCCATTAGGAAGCCGAGCAAAAATTGTTGCATTATCATTATTAATATTGGCAAACGCAATTATTATAAATAATGCATCATTAGACATAAAATACTGGATAGCTTTATCTATTATATTTGTGTCGTTATTATTGATAAATTATGAATTTTTTGTTCTTTATAACAAAACAAAAAATAAATAAACCAATATATTTATGAAAAAGAACGACTTTTTAGTAATTGGAGGCGTAATACTTTTGTTTTTGCCTTTCTTCGTTTCTTCAAGTGTTTTTGGATTTTACGAAAATTTCAACAAAATGCATCCAATGATAATGAGTTTTATAAAGTTTGCTGTTTTGGCTACTTTAGGCGAATCCATTGGTTTAAGAATTAAAGAAGGTCGTTATAATTATCGTGGTTTTGGTTTATTACCACGTGCAATTGTATGGGGTTTTTTAGGTTTAACTATTCAAATGGCTTTTGTAATTTTTTCGCAAGGAATACCTGTATTTCTTACCAAAATACTAGGACTTGATTTTGGCATACCCGAAGAAATGACTTTTGGAAGTAAACTCCTTATTGCATTTTGCATTAGTGCTACAATGAATTTAATTTATGCACCCGTTATGATGACGTTGCACAAAATAACTGATCTACATATTATCAATAACGGTGGCACTGTAAATGGCTTATTACAACCTATTAAAATGGGCGAAATTATGAGCAACATCAACTGGATTGTGCAATGGAACTTTGTATTTAAAAAAACCATTCCATTTTTCTGGATACCTGCACATACCATTACTTTTATGCTACCACCTGAATATCGGGTGCTGTTTGCCGCTGCACTTGGCATTGCGCTGGGTGTAATACTTTCGTTAGCTGCTATTAAAGGGAAATCAAAATAAATAATCATCTTAGTTTTATGAAAAAAAACAAACTTGCTTTTTTACTTGTTATTGCAAGTATATTCTCAATTATGCCATCGTTTGCCCAAAAAGATTCTGCAAAATTTGGTGTTAAACTCAATGGTTTTGTGAACTCACAATTGATGTTCGACACTCGTCAAACCGTGGGTGGGCGAGAAACAATGCTTATGTTGTATCCGGAAAATATTAAAAAAGATAAAAGTGGTAGGGATATTAACGCAAGCCCTTCGTTCAATCAATTAGCCATGATTAGTAGGATAACGGCAAATGTATGGGGACCTGATGCCTTTGGTGCTAAATCTTTTGGAGTTATCGAAGGTGATTTTTCAGGACAAACCAATAATGATAACAATGGTTTTAGATTGCGTCATGCTTATATCAAACTTAATTGGCAAAAAAGTGATTTATTAATAGGACAGTATTGGCATCCTTTTGATGTTCCCGAAATGTTGCCTGGTGTATTATCTTTAAATACTGGTGCTCCTTTTCATTCGTTTTCACGACATATTCAGTTGAGATATTCTCATACTTTCAATCATCTTAAATTAATAGCTGTGGCTGCTTCGCAAAGAGATTATACCAGCGACGGACCTTTAGCTGCAAATTCTCTTTATCTGCGAAATGCTGTAATTCCTAATATGCACTTACAACTGCAATATGCTATTAATGGTCATTTATTTGGTGTTGGGGGCGATTTTAAAATGTTGCAACCCAAATTAGTTACAGATAGTAATTATAAGACAGATGCTAAAGTAACATCATTAGCTGTTGTTGGATTTTCTAAACTTAGCTTTAAGAAAATTGATATTAAATTAGAGGGTAGCTGGGGGCAAAATCTTTCGGAACATACAATGTTGGGCGGTTATTTTGAAAAAGCAATTGACACTACCAATGGCAGCGTAAAATATGGTAATATGGAAACTGTGAATGCTTGGATAGACATCACAACTAAAGCTCCAACATGGAAATTTGGATTATTTGCAGGATATACTAAAAACTTAGGCTATACAAATGATATGATAGGCAAATTCTACGGTAGAGGCAATAATATTGATTATGTTTATCGAGTGGCTCCTCGTATTACTTATACAACCGGACAATTGGTTTTTGGAAGCGAGTTCGAATATACAGCTATAGCTTATGGCATACCAAACATAAAAGGAAAAGTAGAAAAAACTACTGAATACAATAATTTCAGGGTATTATTGAGTGCTACTTATAATTTTTAAATGCTTTGTTTATCTTGTATTTAAAATAATTTGAATTGGCAAAATAAGTATGTGTTGAACTTTCAGAAGAGTCTGAAAGTTTACCGTAGGATAGCATGACATTTCAGAACTATATGAAAGCTTCCCGTAGATAATTTGTAAGTATTTATACTGAATTATAAGTGTTTAGTAAATATTATTTGCATTTATTCTGATGATTTATTCATCCTTTTATACAAATAACAGAAAATAATGGCAGTCCAGAATGAAAACATGGCATATACCAATGCTACTTTACCATAATTTTCATTATGCAGCAACATACCCGAAATTAAAAATGCCAACGTAGTATTATGCACCGCCGATTCTATTGAAATTGTAATTTCATTTTTAAGTCCGAGCTTGAATAATTTGGCTATAAATAAACCTGTAAACAATAAAAGAATATTTATCAATACTGCATAAGGAAGTATCTCAATTATCTCGGAGTTTTTTATGCCACTCACTCCATCTAAACCCACAAACTTTAATACAAAAACCAAGCCGAGTAAAACAATTAATACAGGCTTCACATATTTTGATATATTTTCAGCCAGCTTAGCATTAAATTGCCTAACTAAAACGCCGATAATAATGGGTATAATGGTAAAAATAAAAATCTCCCCAAAAGTATTCCAGAATGGAAGCAAAAATTGTCTATCTACACCTTCAAATTGATGCAATGAAATATTTACAATAAAAGGAATGGTAAACAGTGCTAATATAGAATTTACGGCAATCAAAACAATTGCCAGTGCAGTATTCCCCTTAAATAAATAGGTAATAAATCCAGATGTTGTACCTCCAGGACTTGCAGCCAATATTACCAAACCTACTTTAATATAACTGGGGATGTCGAATAAAAACCCTATTGAAAAAGCAATGATAGGAAGCAAAATCATTTGCGAAAACAGACTTACAATTAATGCTTTTGGATAGGTGAAAAGAAGTTCAATTTCACGAAACGTAAGCGAAACCCCTATTCCAAACATGATAAGTGCCAAAACAACCGAAACCAAAATATCAACTAATTCCATAGAAATTGCTTAAAGAGAAAAGAAAACGTATTAAATAATAAAATGTTTTTAAAGCATCCTTAATTTCACATACTATTTCAAACAAAAATACGGTTTAATTCATTACAAAACCGAAGTGATTTATTAAATATCATAAGAGGAATTTAAAAAGTTAATGCAATGAGTTCTTCAGTTTCAGTTTTGTGAAAAAAACTTTCAATCTTTTGCAAGTATTATTGTGTAAGTTTCAAATTATTTCTATTTTTGGAAACAATTAATTTACTTTTATTTTAAACGTAATAGCGTAAAAACCATGAAGGATACACCTATAAAAAAAGAGATAGTTGACCAAAAAATTATTGACAACAACATTGCTGATGTTGGGAAAGCATCCATACGTGTTATAAAAAAATTAGTTGATGAAATCGAACGAGAATCTAACAGTCGTTTTGTACGTATGGAAATGGGTGTTCCGGGTTTACCTCCTTGTCAAATAGGAGTGGAAGCAGAAATAGAAGCTTTAAATAAAGGTGTAGCAGCTATTTATCCCGATATTCAGGGAATACCCGAATTAAAGAAAGAAATTTCGCGTTTTGTAAAACTATTTTTGGATATTGATGTAGATACTACGGGTTGTATTCCTACTGTTGGTTCAATGCAAGGCGGTTTTGCTGCTTTTTTGCTTATCAATAATATGTACGAAGGCAAAGACACTACGTTGTTTTTAGATCCGGGTTTTCCTGTTCACAAACAACAGCACCGTTTGCTTGATATTAAATATGAAAGTTTTGATGTTTATAACTATCGTGGAAGCAAGCTTCGCGAAAAATTAGAATCCTATTTAAGCAAAGGAAACATCTCCTGCATGTTGTATTCCAATCCTAACAATCCTTCCTGGATTTGCTTTACCGATGAAGAACTAAAGATAATTGCCGAAATGGCTGATAAGTACAACATAATTATTATGGAAGATCTTGCATATTTTGCCATGGATTTCCGTAAAGATTATTCAGTACCCGGCAAGCCACCTTATCAACCTACAGTAGCTAAATATACCAACAACTGGATATTGTTTATCTCCAGTTCTAAAGCATTTAGTTATGCAGGTCAACGTATTGGAATGATGGTAATTTCTGATCATTTATTCAATACCAAAAGCGAACGCTTACGCAAACGTTTTACTTCCGATATTTTTGGCAATGCTATGATATTTGGAACTGTTTACTCATTAAGTTCAGGTACTGCACACTCACCGCAATATGCGTTGGCAGCTATTTTAAAAGCCACCAACGATGGAAAATATAATTTCAGAAATGATGTAAAAGAATATGGCGAAAAAGCCCATATCATGAAAAAATTATTTATCGACAATGGATTTAAAATAGTATATGATAAAGACATTGACCAGCCCATAGCCGATGGATTTTATTTTACCTATTCCTATCCTGGTTATTCAGGTGAAGAACTTTTGAAAGAAATGTTGTATTATGGCATAAGTGCTATTTCATTAGCCATTACTGGCAGCGAAAAGATTGAAGGCATGCGCGCCTGTGTTTCTTTGGTAAAACGTGAACAGTTTCCCGATTTGGAAGCTCGTTTAAATTGTTTTCACGAAAACAATCCATATTAATTGTTGTAAGGAAAAACATTTTTAAATACTTATTAAGCCTGTAATTATATGATTGCAGGCTTTTTTTTGAAAAAAATTGTTTTTGTTTTTAATATCGTATATTTGTAAAGTAATAAAAAAACCTCAAAAAAAAGCTTCTTATAAGATACTGCTTATAAGCAAGAATGGAGTAATTTAAATAATCTAATAATTATATAGTATGAATTACGAGTCCAAATCCAAAGAAGATCTTATTAAAGACTTGCAACAATTTCAGCAATCGTATGATTCTTTAAAGCAAACTTTAAATACCGATTTCAATGAACGCAAACAAGTTGAAGAGTCATTACGGATGAGCGAAGAAAGATATCAGCTTTTGTTCAATAAAGCACCATTAGGATATCAATCACTGGATATTGATGGAAATTTCATTGAAGTAAATCAACAATGGCTCGATACACTTGGATATGAACAACAAGAAGTAATCGGTAAATGGTTTGGCGATTTTCTTACACCAGCCTATAAGGATTGTTTTCGCAAGCGGTTTCCAAAATTCAAAGCACAAGGGCATATTCATAGTGAATTTGAAATGTTACATAAAAATGGAAATATATTATTCATTGCTTTTGAAGGTAAAATCGGGTATGACTTAAAGGGTGATTTTAAACAAACTCATTGTATTTTACAGGATATTACTGATAAAAAACGTACTGAAAAAGCATTGAGAGAAAGTGAGGAAAAATATCGATTATTATATGAAAACGCAGGTATTGGGATTGGATATTATAAAGTTGATGGTACAATTATATCATATAATAATATTGCTGCCAAAAATATGAATGGAGTACCTGAAGATTTTAATGGAAAATCTATTTATGAATTTTTTCCTAAACCTGTAGCCGAATTATATCATGAAAGAATTAAAAAGGCAGTACTATCTGAAATTCCTGTTAATTATGAAGATGAAGTTAATTTACCAACAGCAAATAAATATTTTTTAAGTACCTATACGAGAATTATTAATGTAAATGGTGAAATTGAAGGTGTTCAAATTTTGTCTCATGATATCACTGATCGCAAACAAGCAGAAGAAGATTTACTTAAAAGCGAAGCCAAGCTTAGTGCCATTTTTACTTCAATGTCAGAAATGGTGGTTTTGCACGAGTTGGTATTTGACGGCGAGGGTAAACCAGTCAACTACCGTATCACCGAATGCAATGAAGCCTATACAAGAATTACGGGTATAACTCGAAATACCGCTGTGGGCGGGCTTGCCACTGAAGTATATGGTACCGGAGAGCCACCTTATTTAAACGAATTCTTGGAGGTGGCTTTAACTGGCGAACCCTACCATTATGAGACCTATTTTGAGCCTATGGGCAAACACTTTTCTATTTCAGTGATATGCCCAGAAAAGAACCACTTTGCCACAGTAACCACCGATATCACCGAACGCAAACAAGCAGAACTATTAATTCAGGACAAAAGCGAAGAAATAGCTGTTCAAAACGAAGAACTTAATCAGGCAAATATTGAACTTATTGTTGCCAAGGGAAAAGCCGAAGAAAATGAAGTGATGCTAAAAGCTGCAATGGATAATAGTCAGGCCGGAATTGCCATAGCTGAATACCCTTCAGGTAAATTAATTTATGTAAATAAAGCAGGTTTATTGATTAGAGGGAAAGAATATGATGATATTGTGAAAGATGTGGATATTAATAAATATGTTGCAAGTTGGCAGATATTGCATTTTGATGGTAGTCCTTACGAAAGCGATGAAGTTCCGTTGGCAAGGGCTGTTTTATATGGAGAAACTAACAGCCGTGAATTTATTGTAAGAAGGGATAATCTTGAAGACCGTTATGTATGGGCTAATGCTGCCCCAATCTATAATAAACAAGGTAAACAAACATCAGCGATAGTAGTATTTCTTGATATTACCGAACAAAAACAGGCAGAAGCAATATTTAAGGACGTCATTGAAAAAAATCCAATGTCTATTCAAATACTGGATATGGAAGGTTATCTTATTCAGGTAAATTCGGCACATACCAAATTATTTGGAGTAAAACCTCCTTCCGATTATTCTGTTTTAAAAGACACTCAGTTATTATCACTCGGATTTAGCGAATTTTTTGAACAGATTAAAAATGGAGAAGTTGTTTACTTCCCTGATACATATTATAATGTTCATGATGTTGACCCATCATTTCCTGATTCACCTATTTGGGTTAAAGCTCTTGGTTTCACATTAAATAATAATAACGGGAAACCCAACAAAATAGTTTTAATGCATGAAAACATTACTGAACGTAAAAATGCAGAAGCATTGTTGAATGACATTATTGAAAATAATCCGATGTCAATTCAAATTGTAGATAAAGAAGGTTGTATGCTTAGGGTAAACCCATCATTTCTCGAGTTATTTGGTTCTGTTCCTCCTCCTCAATTTTCTATTTTTGATGATTTAAAAAGCAAAAGCCCTGAAATGGAAAATTTAGTTACCCATGTCATAAATGGTGAAATTGTTCATTTGCCTGATATTTATTTCAATGCACATGATGCAGTTGCAGAAGCACCAGATATTCCACTTTGGATTCGTGCTTTGATATTTCCATTAAAAAATAGTGCAGGAAAGCCCGAACGTTTTGTTTTTATGCATGAAAACATTACAGAACGTAAAATTGCAGAGCAGGAATTAGTCATCGCTAAAAATCATGCCGAAGAAAGCGACCGATTGAAATCAGCCTTTCTTGCCAATATGAGCCACGAAATCCGCACACCTATGAACGGTATTCTTGGCTTTGCAGAAGTATTGAAAGACCCTGATTTGACAGGCGACCAGCAACAAAAATATATTGGTATTATTGAAAAAAGTGGTGCACGAATGCTTAATATTATCAACGATATTATTGATATTTCGAGAATTGAAGCAGGGTTGATGAAAGTTTCCAAATCTGAATCGAATATAAACGAGCAAATGGAATACATTTATACTTTTTTTAAACCAGAAGTAGAGTCAAAAGGCATGGAGCTTTTTATTAAAAACGCATTACCTGCAAAATTGTCTATCATTCAAACAGATCGTGAAAAAATTTATGCTATTTTAACTAATCTTGTAAAAAATGCGATTAAATATACCCATCAAGGAAGCATAGAATTTGGATATATTTTGACAGACTCAACAACTCAAACATCTGATAAAAAGGTGAGAGAAGTTGGTGAACGAAACTTTACGTCCGAATTGCAATTCTACGTAAAAGATACAGGTATTGGCATACCAAAAGATCGCCAACAGGCAGTTTTTGAACGATTTATTCAAGCTGATATATCCGACAAAAGAGCTTATCAAGGTGCAGGATTGGGGTTGTCAATTACCAAAGCATATATCGAATTATTGGGCGGGAAAATCTGGGTGGAAAGCGAAGAATGCGTGGGGTCTTGTTTCTATTTCACAATTCCATATATTCAGGAATTAAAAAAAGAAAATAAAGAAACAGAAAAACTTGTTTCTAATGAAAATGCTGAAAATCAGAATAGAAAGATTAAAGTATTAATTGCTGATGACGACCCTAGTTCGCGTATGCTTATTTCAATGGTAATCAGGAAATTTAGTTATGAAATTTTGGAAGTTGAAACTGGAGTGGAAGCTGTGGAGTTATGTCGTAACAATTCTGACATTGATTTAATTATAATGGATGTTAAAATGCCTGAAATGGATGGTTATGAAGCTACCAAAAAAATAAGAGAATTTAATAATAATATAATCATTATTATTCAAACTGCTTTTGCGCTATCTGGCGATAAAGAAGATGCAAATGCTGCTGGTTGTAATGATTATCTGTCAAAACCTTTTACATCAGCTTCATTATTAGCGTTGCTTAATAAGTATTTCAATAAAGAAAATTAATTTATTCTGTTGAAAAACACATATAATAAAAAAAAGCTGTCTCAAAAAGACAGCTTTTTTTTGTAATTATACGATGTAAAATCAGCCTTTATAAAAAGGTAATTTTACTATTTTAGCTTTCAATAATTTTTCACGAATTTTAATAAATATTTCTGTATCAGCTTTAGCAAAAGGAGTATTTACATATCCCATTCCAATGTTCATATCCAATGATGGAGCCATGGTTCCTGAGGTAACTTCTCCGATAACATTGCCATTTGCATCACAAATTTCATAATGTTGACGTGGAATTCCTCTGTCAATCATTTCAAAGCCAATCAATTTATGTTTTACACCATTTTTCTTTTGGTCTGACAAATAATCTTTATCAATGAAATTTTTGGCATCGGTAAATTTGGTAATCCAGCCTAATCCTGCTTCTATGGGTGAAGTAGTATCATTGATATCATTGCCATACAAACAGAATCCCATTTCCAAACGCAATGTATCGCGTGCGCCTAATCCAATAGGTTTGATGCCAAATTCAGCACCTGCTTCATATACTGCTTTCCATATTTTTTCAGCATCTTCATTGGCCATATAAATTTCGCAACCGCCTGAACCTGTATAACCAGTTGTAGAGAAAATTACATCTTTAACGCTTGCAAAAGTCAATTTTTTGAAAGTGTAATATTCCATGTCAGCTACAGGAGTGTCGGTTAATTTTTGCATTGCTTTTAAAGCCAATGGTCCTTGAATAGCCAATTGTGCAATTTCGTCAGAAGCATTGTAGATTTCTTTACCCACTTCTAAGCCCATAATTTCAGCTTGTTTTACACACCATGCCCAATCTTTATCAATATTAGCGGCATTTACTACCAATAAATAAGTTACTTCATTTACACGGTAAACCAATAAATCGTCCACAATACCACCTTTGCCATTAGGGAAACAAGAGTATTGAACTTTTCCATCAAACAACGCAGCAACATCATTTGATGTTACTTTTTGAACAAAATCAAATGCTTTAGGTCCTTTAACCCAAAATTCGCCCATGTGTGAAACATCAAAAACACCTACTGCTTTTCTAACGGTATGATGTTCTGCAACTAATCCTTCGTATTGAACAGGCATATTGTATCCTGCAAAAGGAACCATTTTAGCTCCCAATTCGATGTGAAACTTTGTAAATGCTGTATTTTTCATTGATTTAATAATTATTATAAGATGAGTTTATCTGAAAATTTGAGATAACAAAAGTATAAAATATTATACAATGTAAAGGGTATTTTTCTAAATTTTACCTATGTTGTCCTTAAAAGATTTTTTTAAGAAAGCGTTTTCGGTTGTATAACTGAAAGATATAAGCTGCGAATATTTTCAATGTAATTATTTCTAATCGAGTTCATCTACTAATTTAAAGGTAATCCAAACCAAGTAATTTTTCGTTCATAAAACATCGACTTTCGTTTGGACTTTCCTTTGCTAAAATATACTTTTAACCATTCTTGCTGCTCATTAATATGACTTGAGGCTTCGATAATTGATTTTGATAGTTGTAAAATCATATTCTTTGTATTAACATCGGGATTAGATATTTGCCCTAACTTTGCCATTGCTTCTTTTAGTTTGTTATCTGCAATATCTAACATATTTTGAATTTCAGGGTCAGTTCTCATGGGTGTAAATTGTTGGTTTCTGTAATTAATGAAGTCATTGAAACCATTTATTCCATCATTATAGTCTAATACTGCGGAATTGTATATGTTGACAATTTTTGTTTGTTTGTCATTCTCAATTTCCAATTTTAAATGTTGAAGCCTGTCAAACACCAATGAGTTTTTTACTCCATTTTTCTCTACTCTATAAGCTGATGAAATTAACTGTTCAGTATGACTTTGTTTTTCATATTCTTGAATTGTATCCTTGAAATTAAAGTATGGTTTACTTATATTTTGTTGTGTTTTACCTTCATAAAATTCTTGATTTGTAATTGGATAATTTAGAAACTGCCACAAATAATCAAAAGGAATATGAGATTTAATGAGTGAAGTTGGGCTTGTCTTATAATAGTCGTTGTTTACTTTCTTGAAAAATTTCCCATTACTTACATAGCCAGAACCCCATGTTGGGTCAAACAGAAACCAAGAACTATCAATTTGAGTGGCACTCCAAGCATGTGGGATATAATCGGTAAATCCGTTTTGCTTTGTATAACCTTCAATTACAAATGATTTTAAACCAGATTTTAAACAAATGTCAGTAAATAATGAGGCATAGTTTTCGCAAATTCCTTTCCTAGTTATGAGTGGTTTCGATATTTTATCTTCTTTTTTTTCGTAAAAGTTTATCGCAAACATATTATCGATATCATATTGAATATTGGATACAACCCAAATAAAAATGGCACGGGATTTATCTTTGTCGGTCGTAAAGTTCGCAGTTATAAAACTTGCTATATCTTTCGTAGTTTTTGTCAATGAGTCTGGCAATTGCAGCGCCTTTTTATCTATAGATAAAAACTCATTCACATTTCCTTTTTGAGCAAAAATTGTTTGCGTTGTGAAGATAAAAAAGAGTATAAATCTTATATGTTTCATACTGTTACTTGTGTTATTCTTTTGAGTAGTTGTGGTGTTGCTTATATTTTCAAATTTTTCATACGAGCACTTTTTGTTTTACAAAAAGAAAACACTAACTATTTCATATTAAAGCAAATTTGCATTGCTATAATTGTTTATTCTTTATCATCTACTTTTAAAATGATTCTTAATGCTGTATTTTTTGTGATATATGCCCACGCCCAATTTATAAAAATAATGAGTTTGTTTCTAACACTCAGTATAAGCATAAGATGCAGAAACATCCAGATAATCCATGCCCAAAAGCCTTGTAAACGCATAAATGGCAAATCAACCACTGCTTTGTTTTTGCCTATAGTAGCCATGGTTCCATAATCTTTATACTCATATTCCTTAAGCTCTTCTCCGTTCAATATATTTTTTAGGTTTTTGGCCAAATTTTCGGCTTGCTTTATTGCCACGTTTGCCACCTGCGGATGTCCTTGTGGATATTTAGAAGTTTCCATATACGATTGATCGCCAATAACAAATATATTATCCGAATCAAGCATTTTATTGTAACGATTTACGATTATTCGATTTCCTCTGGTTAAACAATTATCAGGAATACCCGAAATGGTATTGGCTGTTACGCCTGCTGCCCAAATAACAGTTTTTGTTTTAATAATTTTTTTATTGTTCAATGTAAGCGTTTCGCCGTCATAGTTAGTTACAATTGCATCAGTCAAAACCTTTACTCCCAATTTTTCTAAATAATTTTGAGAAATTCTTTGAGCTTGAGCACTCATATTATTCAAGGTATTATGACTTCCTTCAACTAAGATAATCTCAAGTTTAGAGAAATCTATTCCCTGATAATCTTTTGGGAGTATATTTTTTTTAATCTCGGCAAAAGCACCTGACAATTCCACACCGGTGGGGCCACCACCAACCAAAACTATATTCAGCAAGGCTTCTTTTTCTTTATCGCTTGCAGTAATAATATTTTCAAAAACCTGTAAAATATGATTTCTTAAAGAAATAGATTCAACTGTGGTTTTCAGAGAAAAACTATGTTTACTTACTTCGTTATTACCAAAGTAATTTGTTTTGCAACCCATGGCAAGTACCAAAAAATCATATTCATAATCGCCGGTATTTGTAATGATTTTGTTATGAGTTGTATCCACTGAGGTAACCTTGGCCAATCTTATTCTTATATGCTTTCTGTGTCGGAATATATAACGCAAAGGGAACGAAATGCTCGAAGGTTCAATTTGTGAAGTAGCTACCTGATAAAATAATGGTTGAAACTGATGGTAATTTAACTCATCAATAATTGTGACTTCAAATAAATCAACATCCAATTTCTTTGCAAGATTTATTCCTGCAAAACCACCACCCACTATTATTATTTTTTTCTTTATTCCCATTTTTTAAAATCAATGTTGTTTTGCCGGGGCATATATTGCCGCTTTATACTAAAAAAATTGTTCTTTTAAAATTTTCAACAAAAATACGTCTTTTATAGCAAATTTTAATCAATAAATATTCAAAAATCATCTTGTAAATTAAACAATACCTTCAAAAGATTTATATACCATTGTGCAAAAACTACAAATACACTTTGCAGTCTTACATAGCCCATTGTACAAATTACAAATGCACTATGCGGTCTTACATATACCATTGTACAAATTACAAATGCACTTTGCAGTCTTACAAATACCTTTGTGCAAACTGCAAATGAACTCTGCTGTCTTACTTATATCATTGTACAAATTACAAATGCACTATGCGGTCTTACATATACCATTATACAAACTACAAATGCATCTTGCAGTCTTACGTAACCCATTTTACAAATTACAAATGCATCTTGCGGTCTTACATAAGCCATTTTACAAATTACAAATGCACAATGTAAGGTTTCTTAGCCCTTTTCTCAGTTATAATAGCCCCATAGCAGATAAGTATATTGCTCAAAAATTTCACAATCTATTGGTATTGATTAAAAAAATAAAAAATCTGCAATGTATCTCAATTATTCTTTTTAAGTTTGTGGGATAAATTAATAAATAAGGCATTTGTCAGTACTATACATGCAAATATGGGGGTAAAGCTTTGATTTTGTCAGTCGTATAATAATGTTTTGGGCTATGCTAAAAAAACCATGAAATACATTTTAATTATTATTTTTTCTATTATCGTTTTGAATGTGTTTTCCCAGCAACTTCCTGGAGAAAATTCTTTTGATGGTTCTTTTTTTGATTTAAATATTAATACACCAAAATATTATGACAGGTTGATTACAGTTAGTAAATTTAATATTAAAAAAATTCATGTATGGGACTGTGAAGATTCTTTGTGTTTCAAAAAACATGAAACATTTTCAATGCAATATGATAAACAACATAGATTAATAGATAAATCATATTTTGAATATAATAAACTCAAGCCTTCTGATATTGATAAATACATTTATATAGGCAAAAAGAAAATTATAAATGAAACTTATATTAATAGCACGCTTGGGTTTAAGCATAAAATAAAATTTAATAATAAAGGATTAGTTTCCCGAATATCATTTATTTGTTTAGGGTATAAGCGATATAATACAAAAATAAAATTCCATTACACAGACACACTTTTAATTAAGAAAGAAGTATTTAATAGAAGCAATCTCTTTAGTGAAGGGGCAGTTACAACAACATACGAGTATAATAATATTGATAAGATAATAAGAATAGTAAGCGATTCATCAAAGAGAATTGAAACTTTTAAATACGATTCACTGGGTAATTTATGTGAATATAAAATTAAAATAAATTCTAATTATAGACATTCCATAATGCATAATGAATTTATTAAATATTCCTTTTCCAACAACAAATTAATTGAAAAATTGACACAATCATTTAATAATGAAGGGAAAGAAAATATAAATACATTAGAAACAAAATATTTTTACGATGAAAATAACCTATTAATCAAAGAAATAGTTAAAAATTTAAAAGAAAACACAATTTCTATTAGAGATTATAAATATGACAGTAAAGGGTTACTTATTGAATCTGTTTGGAAACATTCAGACAAAAGTGTGGAAGATAGATATAAGTTATATACCTATGAGATTTATTAAAGTACAGCCCATAAAAGCACCTTGTTGCAAGCGGGGTTTTTATAACAAACTGATATAAACAACAAGTAATTAACTAATTTAGTAAGCTGACAGGAAAGGAACTATACACCCCCCGCCTGACAGCAAGCAGCAAACGTTAATATTAAAAAACAAATTATGCAAATTCAATTCAACACCCCCGAAGATTACATCGCACAATTGCCTGAGGACAGGAAACAAGCCATTACACTCTTGTGCCAGACCATACGCAATAATATCCCCCAAGGTTTTGAGGAATGTATCAGCTATGGCATGATAGGCTATGTGCTGCCACATGCATTGTATCCCAAAGGATATCATTGCAATCCCAAATTACCGTTGCCATTTATAAATATTGCTTCGCAAAAAAACTTTATCGCCATTTACCACATGGGCCTATATGCCAGCACTCAATTGATGGATTGGTTTCTGGCCGAATACCCTAAGCATTGCAAAGCCAAATTAGATATGGGCAAAAGCTGTATTCGCTTCAAAAAAATGGATCAGATACCTTACCAACTGATAGGAGAACTGGCAAGCAAAATAACCTCACAGGAATGGATTAAAATGTATGAATCAAATTTTGTAAAAAACAATGAACGATAACCGCTTAGCGGTCATAGCGAAAAGGTTAATAAATGATGTTAGTTAGATAACCGCTTAGCGGTTTTTAAAACCATAAATTTAATCAAATGAAACATTAATGGCAATTCAAAGTTGACACACAAGTGAATGATAATAATGTGGAAATAATAGATAGAAGGCAGAAATTGTGGTCATTGAGCAAAGTCAAAATGAAAAATAGAACGCTGATGATGCAGATTCCAAAAGGAAAACACAGATTAAACGGATTTTTAAATCAGTTTAAATCCGCGTTTACGGAACGTATCCGCGTAATTCGCGTTCCAATTAGAGGATAAAATTAAATTTCTAAGTGACTTAAACAAGCTTTTTATTGCCAAATGCATTATCTGCAATTATCATTGTTAATCTAATAACAAATTAATTTCAAAATTAAGCGTAAAGAATATATTTTTTTCTAATTTTGTCTCAAAATTGAAAAACCTTTTAACATGAATATTTTATCAAACAGGATCAATAGCCTTTCTGAGTCGGAAACATTAGCAATGACACAGAAAAGCAGAGAATTACAAGCATTAGGGCACAATGTAATCAATTTAAGCATCGGCGAACCGGATTTCGATACGCCTATGGAAATTAAAACGTTTGCTAAAAATGCAATTGACGATAATTTTTCACATTACACACCTGTTTCCGGCTACATGGACTTGCGTCAGGCAATTTGTCGCAAATTAAAAAGAGATAACGATTTAGATTTCAAACCTGAGCAAATTGTAGTTTCAAACGGCGCCAAGCAATCCTTGGCAAATGTGGTGTTAAGTCTTGTTAATCCCGGTGATGAGGTAATTATTCCTGCACCTTATTGGGTTTCATATAAAGAAATCATCAAATTAGCCGAAGCAAAAGCGGTATATATCAATGCACCCATCGAACAGGATTTTAAAATTACGGCTCAGCAAGTAGAAGCTGCCATAACACCTAAAACCAAGCTTTTCATGTTCAGCAGTCCTTGTAACCCTACAGGTTCTGTTTATACCAGAGAAGAACTAAAATCAATAGCCGAAGTAATTGCAAAACATCCCAACATATACATTTTAGCTGATGAAATATACGAACTCATCAATTTTGGTGGCAAACACGAAAGCATTGCTCAGTTTGATTTCATAAGAGATAAAGTAATTACTGTGAATGGTGTTTCCAAAGGCTTTGCCATGACCGGTTGGAGAATTGGCTATCTGGCTGCACCCACTTTTATTGCCAAAGCTTGCGATAAACTTCAAGGACAAATTACATCTGCACCAAGTTCAATTGCGCAACGTGCAACTTTAAGAGCAATGGAGTGCAATCCTAAAGAATCAGCTGATGTTAAGAATATGTTGGCTGCTTTCCGCGAAAGAAGAGATTTATTGATATCCTTATTAAAGGACATCCCAGGTATAAAAACCAACCAACCACAAGGTGCTTTTTATGTATTTCCTGATGTATCTTATTATTATGGAAAATCTTACGAAGGAAATGTGATTAATGGTGGTGAAGATTTATGCATGTATTTGTTGAATACTGTATATGTAGCTTTGGTTTCAGGAGCTGCCTTCGGCGATCCTAACTGTGTAAGGTTTTCGTATGCCACTTCCAATGAAAACTTAATAGAAGCTGTTAAGCGTATTAAAGAAGCTTTAGGAAAATTGAAATAAAAATCTTGAGTTAATTAAAAAGACCTAAGTTTTTCATAAACTTAGGTCTTTTTTGTTTGAGTTTGTTTATAATTTCTTTTCCAGAAAGTAATAAACCACCAAACTAATTCCTCCTAATAGAAAAATCATAGCAAAATAACCTTCTTCGTGCATACAGCCATAATATTCCAATGCTCGTGCTATTAAAATTCCTGCACCAATTGAAATAGAAAGCAATCCATATTTAAGATTCAAAGCCTTATTCGGAGTTTTGTTTTTGTCAAAATAATCACCATCTAAGCCTCTTCTTATTAGCTCCATGCGTTCTTTTTTGCGAATTCCAAGATAAACAATTCCAAAAACCATTGCAAAAATACTAATCGGAACAAAAATGTCTTCCATGTTTTTAAAGTTTTAATTGTTTCTTATTATGACGCAAGCTTCGGAAAACAGGTTACAAAAATAATCAAGGTTAAAGTGAAAAGGCTAAAGGTTAAAGTAAAAAGGCAGCAAATAGGAACGTAAAAACCATTAACTATTAACTAATAACAATTAACTAATAATTAATAACCAAAAACAAATACTCATTTCAACAAGTTTTTTCAGTGCTTTAGATATAAAAAAACATGTTTCAACCATTATAGTTTTATTCACCTCAGGTATTAACTACCTTTGTAACCTAAATTAAGATATTAGCGTCAAAATTCAAAATGGCATATAAGGACGATAACTTTTATTTGGAGCAAATCAAACAAGGCAACATTGATGCGTATGCTATGCTTATCAACAAGCATAAAACAATGGCATTTAATGTGGCATTGCGGGTTACGCATAACAGAGAAGACGCCGAAGAAGTTATTCAGGATGCATTTTTAAAAGTTTATTATTCATTAAAAAATTTTAAAGGCAAATCAAAGTTTACTACATGGTTGTTCAGAATAGTTTATAATCAGGCTATTTCAAAAATTCGCAAAAAAACTATTGATCAACATACGATAGATGAAGAAATAATTGATAATTTTACTGCCGGTGAAATAAGTAACGGATTGACCTATCTGAAAACCGAAGAACAAACGAAATACATCAATTTAGCATTGGCAAAACTTACAGAAGAAGATAGTGCAATTGTTACTTTATTTTATCTAAACGAAAGTTCTGTAGAGGAAGTGAGTGAGATTACAGGCTTAAGTGAAGCTAATGTAAAAGTAAAATTGCATCGCAGCCGCAAAAAATTATATGATGAACTTAAACTATTATTAAGCAATGAGGTTAATACATTAATATGAACAATACACAAGATAAAGACCCATTATTGGCAAAATTGCTTAGCCAATTGCCCATGGAAGAACCTTCTGATGGTTTCACTCAACGTATAATGTCTTTTATTCAACAACCTGAAGTTGTTAATACAGAGCATTCTTCTTTTTTTGTTCGTTATAGGTATTGGCTTATTGCGTTGCTTGCTGTTGCATTATTAATTATTTCAACTATCTATTTCCCTTCTTTTATCGGACATACACAAATTGAGTCGTTACATAAGTTTTTCAATCCTTATATAAGTGCATTTAATAGCATATCATTATTATTAAAAATGCAACCTATAATAAGCATTGTAATTTTTGCGTTAGTAGGTTTGTTCTTAATTGACAAATTGCTATCACGTATGTTTCATCCTAACATTCAGCATTCATAATAATATGAATTCCAGTGTAAAAATTATTCTTTTTATTCTTATTATTGCTGTATTTACAGCTTGCAAGTCAACTTCCAAATTGCATAAGCAAGAACATTTAACTCATAAATCAAGTTCGGAGTTTTATAAAATCTATTCTCAAAAATTAGGATATGATCTGGAGGGTTATGAAGAAAAGAAATTTGTTGAAACAGTAAATGCATGGCTTGGCGTTCCATACAAATATGGAGGCTGCTCCAAAGAGGGAACTGATTGTTCATGTTTTGTAAGTGTTTTTTACAAAGATGTATACGGAATCTCTCTTCCACGTAAATCTGAGGATATGCAATTGCAATCAAAAATCATAGAAAAAGATGCTTTGCAGCAAGGTGATTTGGTGTTTTTTAAAATTGAAGACGTAAAAGTTTCGCATGTAGGTATTTATATCAGCAAAGGACGTTTTATACATTCCACAACTTCAAAAGGAGTGATGATTAATAGTTTGGATGAGAATTATTATAAAAAATACTTTCACAAAGCAGGAAGGGTAGATGGTAAGTAGAAATAATTTTCAAAAATATTAATTGATAAACTTACATCCACCCTTTTCTTTTAAAATAAATTACCAGTGAAATTACGATTAACCCCATAAACCCAAATACCATCCAAAAAGCGTAAGGATGTCCCTGAAAAGGCAATCCTATATTCATTCCATACATACCTGTAATCATAGTAAGAGGAAGCATTATTGAAGAAAAGAAAGTAAGTATCTTCATAATTTCATTAATACGATTGGTTTGTAATGAATCAAAAGTTTTTGATAAACCCTCTATCAACTCTGCATAATCTTCAACCATATCCCACATTTTCTGGTAATAATCTAGAATATTGCCCCAGTATTCTTCCATATCATCAGCATAGCCTTTAATATCGCCAGATTCAAACTTATGGAATAAGCGAAGTTGAGGTTTGAAAATCGTATTGATTAAAATTATATTTTTACGTGTAACAGAAATACGTTCAATGGTTTTTTCGGCTTTTTTATTAAAAAGTTCACGATTTATAAGTTCTACTTCACCACCCAGTCGCAATAACAAAGAATATGTTTCTACCATCAATCGATCTAAAATGGTATATAACAAACCATCGCTACTCCCCGATATGTTTTCATCGTGTTTTACTGCATTCTCTTTAAAAGAATTAAATAAGTTTTTGACTACCCAATGAGATTTTCCAATAGAAATAATATAATCTTTGCCCCAAAATATTTTCACTTCCTTGGTTCTAACAAATTTATTAGCTTTGTCAAGATAAGGAAAATGTAATATCATAAAATAATAATCGTCGTAAATATCTATTTTCGGACGTTGGTTAATACTCCGGCAGTCTTCAATATCAAGTGGATGAAAGTGGAAATTATCTTTAAGGTAATTAAGGTCGTCTTCTGAAGGATTGAGAATGTGGTACCATTTCAATTTACCTGATTCGATAGTGTCTATCATATTGCGCCCTCCTTAAATTTTAGTGATAATGTATTATCTCTACATTGGTAAATTATTTTTTTACAAAAGTAATGATTAAACCTTAAAGTAAAAAAGATAAAATATTAAGTTTTAAATCTTGATATCATTTTTTCAGTTTTATTTTTTAATGATTATTATTGTAATAAGCAGGTATTCAAATATTAAGTTCTTTTCGATTGATTAAAAAATGTAATTCAAAAAACTATTTTTTTTAGAATTACATTATTTTTTTTAGTAATTTTGTTAATCAGAAAATGAGTAATGAAATAAATATACAAACTTTTAATATAATAATTTATGTCAGAGAAAATAAGTAATAAAGTAGCTCCTGGTGTAGTAACAGGTGATGATTTGCAAGAAATTTTTCGCATCGCCAAACAAGAGAAATTTGCAATACCAGCTGTAAATGTAGTTGGTACTAACTCTGTGAATGCAGTAATGGAAGCTGCAAAAGTAGTTAATTCGCCTATTATGATTCAGTTTTCTAATGGTGGTGGAATTTTTTATGCTGGAAAAGCTCTGTCAAACTCTGAAGAAAAAGCTGCCATCGCAGGTACAGTTTCAGGCGCAATGCATGTTCATCAAATGGCTGAATATTATGGAATACCTGTTATTTTGCACACCGACCATGCTGCTAAAAAATTATTACCTTGGATAGATGGTTTGTTGGATGCAGGTGAGAAGTTCTTTAAACTTCATGGCAAGCCTTTATTTAGTTCTCACATGCTCGATTTATCTGAAGAAACCTTGGAAGAAAATATCGAGATTTGCAAAAAATACCTGACTCGTATGAGCAAAATGGGAATGACATTAGAGATAGAACTTGGAATTACCGGAGGAGAAGAAGATGGAGTTGACAATACTCATGTTGACAATGCTAAGCTTTATACTCAACCTGAAGATGTAGCTTATGCTTATGAAGAATTGAGCAAAATAAGCAACCGTTTTACAATTGCAGCCTCTTTTGGCAATGTACATGGAGTATATAAACCAGGTAATGTTAAATTAGAACCTGTTATTTTGCATAATTCTCAAGTATATATTCAGCAAAAATACAATACTGCGATTAATCCTGTAAATTTTGTATTTCATGGTGGCTCTGGATCAGAACCCGAAAAAATACGTGAAGCAATAGGTTATGGCGTTATTAAAATGAATATAGACACCGATACCCAATGGGCTTACTGGGAAGGAGTATTAAAATATTACAAAAAAAATGAAACTTATCTGCAAGGTCAAATCGGAAACCCAGATGGTGAAGATAAACCTAACAAAAAATTCTACGACCCACGTGCATGGTTAAGAGATGGAGAAAAGACAACAGTTGAAAGATTAAAAATTGCTTTTGGCGATTTAAATTGTATTGATAGATATTAAATATCCAATTGTTTTTTAAATAGAATTATTGTTAGAAGTGAATACTGTTTTTATATAATTTTATATGATATTGTGTTATAATATTATTTTTACAGATTAAAAATCTGATATTTAGTTTATGTGTATTGATTTTTAATTATAAAATAATTAAAAAACCACTTTTTTTATACAAATTTTTCATCTTTTTTTTATTTAGATTGTTTAATGAAGAAATAAATTATTATAAAACGAATAGGAGATTTTAAAATGGCAAATTTATCTGTTAAATATTTAGGTTTAGAATTAAAAAATCCAATTATTATTGGAGCATCAAATATTGTTGACAATATCGATAATCTTAAGCGATTAGAAGATGCAGGAGCTTCTGCTATTGTTTACAAATCACTTTTTGAAGAACAAATTCAACTAGAAAGTCTTCAATTGGATGAAAACTTAAGAGAGTATGAAAATCGAAGTGCAGAAATGACTTCTTTATTTCCTTCAATAGAACATGCAGGTGCAGATGAACATCTTGAAAAACTTCGGAAAGCTAAAGCCAATGTAAAAATACCGATTATTGCCAGTTTAAATGCTTTACAAAAAGATACCTGGATTGAATATTCAAAGCTAATAGCTGAAACAGGTGTAGATGCAATTGAGCTCAACTTATATGCAACACCTAAAGATGCTGATAAAGATTGTAAGTCTATTGTTAATGAGCAATTAGATATTATAGCCAATGTAAAAAAAATGATTAATATTCCGATAAGTGTTAAATTGAGCCCATTTTATTCGAATGTTTTAAATATTGTTTCAAGGATGTATGATGAAGGTGCTGATGGGTTTGTTCTTTTTAATCGATTGTATCAACCAGATATTGATGTTGATAAGGAAGTTTTACATTTCCCTTATCACCTTAGCAACGAAGAAGACAACCGTTTACCACTTCGTTTTGCAGGTTTGTTATATGATAATTTCAGAGGTTATGTTTGCAGCAATACCGGTATATTTACAGGTAAGGATGTAATTAAAATGTTGCTTGCAGGTGCTGATTGTACACAAGTAGTAAGTACTCTGTACAAAAATGGTATAGGACATATTACTGAAATGATTAAAGAAATTGAAACATGGATGGATACCAAGGGATATAAAGAAATCAATGATTTCAAAGGAAGAGTATCGCGTAAAAATTTGAAAGATCCCTATGCTTATCGCAGGGCACAATATGTAGATATTATTATGAAATCTGATGAAATTTTTAAAAAATATCCATTAAGATAAATAATCTTTGTATTTTTGAGGAGTTGTTAAAAACAACTCCTTTTTTTATTTAATACTTTTAAAACATGCAAACAAAAAACAAACTTCTTATATTAATTGTAGGCATTGCCTTATTAGCTTCATTTTCTATTGAAACTAATGCACAGGATACAAAGCAAAAGCAAAGTTTTAACAACGATTACTTGACGATGGCCGTATTGTATCAGCAACATGCTGCAGAATGTAAAGCTTTGTATTATCAAGCTTTTAATCTGGCAAAAATGATGCTTGATAAAGATTTGTCAAATAAAAAGCTCAAAGGAAAACGTGCAATTGTAGTTGATATTGATGAAACTATTTTGGATAATAGTCCTTTTGAAGCCAAAATGATTACTCAAAATGCTAAATATCCTGAAGATTGGTACGTTTGGACTTCTCTAGCAAAAGCAAAAACTTTACCAGGTGCTGCTGAATTTCTGAATTATGCAGCCAACAAAGGAGTTGCGGTGTTTTATATAACCAATCGCATGGAAAGCGAAACGGCTGTAACTCTTAAAAACTTAAAAGACGAAAAGTTTCCAATGGCAGATACTTTTCATTTAATCCCTAAAAAGAATGAATCATCAAAAGAAAATCGCCGATTAAAAATCATGGAAAAATACCGTATCGTTTTATTGGCTGGCGATAATCTAACTGATTTTTCGGCTGTTTTCGATAAAACTTCTCTCGAAACACGTGATGCAAAAACCACTGAACTCCGCAATGAATTTGGAAAACGATTTATTGTATTGCCCAACGCCATGTACGGCGATTGGGAAAGAGCAATGTATGATTTATACAAAGCAGATACTACCAAAAGTAAATCTGAAATAAGGAAACTTTTGTTGAAAGATTTTTAAATAATATATTACTTTATGGCTGGTGGCGGTGGATTTATGCTTGACATGAATTCTAAAATAAATGAAAATAGAGCTCTTCTTAAAAGAGAAAAATATCATGATAAAATACAGGAATTTATTTTAGTTAAACATGGCTTAGAAATTGATGTAAAAAATCTTTCTGATGAAGAATTCTTAAAAATCCATATCAAAGTTATTCATGAGCGAAAAAAAGATTTGTATAAAAAAATTGGTATTCTATTTTTTTCAATAGAGTTTATACCGATTAAATTTTTATGCCACATTTTTTAATCTTAATCTTAAATTATGAAGGGCACAAGCCACAAACATTACATTATCTTCGCGAGCATATAAGCGTC
>Ga0247840_10002141_pt1 | contig 35923 bp, 31 predicted proteins | sample LaCruzMarch2015__FD_192404 | JGI IMG/M metagenome (GOLD analysis project Ga0247840, IMG submission 192404) | Freshwater microbial communities from meromictic Lake La Cruz, Castile-La Mancha, Spain - LaCruzMarch2015_17m | ecosystem: Environmental > Aquatic > Freshwater > Lake | place: Spain...
GACTAAGGCACATGGACAAGATACGACTAAGAAGACCAAGGCTCGATAGATCCAATCCTCAAAAGGCATTCCTGGGATAAACAAAGGAGGAATCAACGCTAGACCCAAAGCAACAATTACGACAATAGGTGTATATACACGTGCGAAACGAGTAATGAACTGTTCAGTAGGTGCTTTTTTGGAGCTCGCATTTTCAACCAGATCCAAGATCTTAGACACCGTTGAATCTCCAAATAATTTAGTCACTCTTACTTTAAGAAGACCTGTCTTATTGATGGTTCCAGAGTATATTTCTTGATCGATGGAGATTTCTTTTGGGAGAGATTCGCCTGTGATCGAAGATGTATCTAAAAATGACTTCCCTTCGATGACGATCCCATCCAAAGGTACATTCTCACCTGGCTTGATCGTAATGATATCGTTAATTCTAACACTTAATGGAGACACCTTGATTAGACCATCAGCACTTTCGATGTTGGCATAATCTGGACGAATATCCATTAAACGAGCAATTGATTTACGAGAATGATCCAGAGCTTGGCTTTGAAAGAACTCACCCACTTGATAAAACAACATGACTGCCACACCTTCTGCTGTTTGCCCTATCGCGAAAGCACCGATCGTAGCGATGCTCATCAAGAAGTTCTCATCGAAAAAGTTTCCTTTTAATGCGTTTTTGATCGCTATTAAGACAACTGAAGATCCTACCAATCCATAACTTAAAGCATAAAGGATCCAATTAAGATCAGAGTTTATAATTAAGGCCAATCCAAACAATATCGCACCTAGTATTAAACCAATATTCCCTTTAAGCAATTTCGATTTCTGTTTAGGCTCATCCTCTACAAGAAAGCGAACATCTGGTTCAATCTTTAGAGTAATTTCAGAGACTTGTTTAATCAAAGCGTCACTCTTGGATTCATCACTAAACTCAAATTTTAATTTCTGAGTCGTAAAATCTAAGCTAGCATGGGTGATCCCATCGATATCTTTTACTGCATTCTCAATTTTTAGTGCACAATTGGCACAATCTAGTCCATCTAGAAAGATGGTCTTAGTATTTTTAGACATGATTTTATCCTTATCTTTCTTGTATATGAAGATAACCTTGATCAAATATCTGTTGAATATGTTGATCATCTAGGCCATAATAAACGACTTTACCTTCTCTATGATAATTCACCAATCGAGCTTGTTTAAGCACACTGAGTTGATGAGAGATCGAAGATTGGGTCATATTGAAAAGTGTAGCCATATCGCAAACACACATCTCTGATTTAAATAAAGCAGATAATATTTTTAAACGAGTTGGGTCTCCAAACACTTTGAACAATTGAGATAGCTCTTGAAGTTTATCTTGAGAAGGCATGGTCGTTCTTACTAAATCAACCACTTCTTGATGGATGACATTACAATCGCATTTTAGGATTTCTGTTTGTTGAGCCATAGTTTATGTTCCTCATCATATGAATACTTGTTCATATGTTCATATTATAGAACTCACAATATTCATAGTCAAGAACAATGAAATAAAAACACCTTTCGGTGTTACTTAAGGAAATCTTTTACTTTGATGCGCCATATCATATGATCTAAACCTTTGCCCCAATAATCTTTGACGATCATTGTGGGTTCTCCGAATTTTCGTCGCCATTTCTTTTGAGCGTGTTGATAACCACTATCTAGACAGAATTCATCGATCCCCTGCTCATCTAATTTTTTCACAGCCGTATGAATCAAAAGTGATCCAATACCTTGATTTTGAAACTGTGGATGAACGTATAAACTGCCGACTTCCTTTAGTGTTGCCCATTCTTGATGAGTACAGTCCATGATTTCTTTTCCACAAGGTCCAATAGAGATTGCCCCTACAACTTCATTTTGGATCTTAGCTATTAGAAAACTAGTAGAGGCATTTGATTCAAGACTTTCTTCGATCAAGCGTTGTTTAAATTCTATCTCACTAGAAATCACCGACTTTAGATCACCTAGACCCTCAAGTTCAAAAGCGAGTGGGATACATAAAGAAAAATGATTCTTGACCAATTGTCTAGTTTGTTCGGTAAGTGATTCAATACACACTGTAAGATAATTAGTCATTCTTCATTAAACTCAAACCATCTTTTTGTAGTGCTTCTTTTAAGATTCTTAAGGCTCTTGGTCCAAAACCATGAAGCGACAAGAGTTGCTTTTCAGTTTTATTTAAAAGATCACTTAGACAAGTGACTTGAATAGAGGCTAACGCTCTTGAAGCTGGTTGACCGATCTTTAGTCTTGAAAGTTCGTTATCGATGGGATGTAAAGTCATAGGGTTATCTTCGCTTATCTTTGTTATTCATAGTGATAAACACATCAATTGTTTTCCGAAATAACTAAGATTGCCCCACGCATCAAATCATTCTTAGTCACGAGAACGTAGTTCTTATCTTGCGTTCCAGCTTCAATTAAAATCACATTACTATATGTTTCCCCAGTAGAAGTTCTAGTATAGCAATTCAACATATGACCTTCATCATCGATTTCAAACTCGATGGTTTGACCATTCTTTAAAGGAAATCTTTTTTCTTCTGTTTTCAAGAAATCCAGAATAAACGCATAGGTTAAAATACTACCAACAAAGCTCTTCTTACGAGTAACACTTATTTTTCTCATAGATCCTCCACAGATATCTTAAGATAAGTATAAAGGATAAACATCATTAACGAAGAACTAATATACTTGTCTTAGATCGATTTGACCTTCACCATAACCCATAGGATCTGGCATTCTTAAAGCCCATTTAAGTGCTTCTTCTTTTGATTCAACATCGATTAAAATAAAGCCCGCAATCAGATCATTAGAATCTAAAAAAGGACCTTCCGTAACTACTGGTTTCCCATTGTGTTCAGGAAAATTAAGTCGATAAGCGTTAGAACTTGGGTGTAGACCTTTCGCCATGACCCTAATACCAGCTTCTACTAGATCATCATTATATTTATCCATCGCTTCTTCAAGATCAGGTCTAGAAAGATTATCCCCTTCTGAATTCTTAGATGCCTTAACCACCAACATAAATAACATACATAGTCCTCCTTATTATATCTATTTGATTGTCTAAGAATACACGGTTTTTTCCAATAATAAAAGTTAAATACACTTCATTTATTTGATAAGAGTAATCCAATATCTTTGTTCAACTACTCCATCTTCGATAACTTCATTTTCTAAAACTCCACCATTATTGATAATGGACTTGGCTGAACCGATGTTACTTTTGTCGCAAGTTATGAGCACTCTTTCGATTCCGAGTTTTCTACACTCCTCAAGTCCCAACTTAATCATATTGGTAGCATACCCTTTTCGCCTTTCACTAGGGCGAACTCCATCACCGATGTGACCACCAGTATTAAGCAAGCTTTGATTCAAATAATGTCTGATATTGATGGCACCTACAAATATATCTCTATCCAAATCCAAACAAAAAAATGTGGAATCGGGAACACGATCCGCAGTTTCTTCTTTGATCTCTAAGTTCTCAAGGTAATAATCAAAATTATGGTAATCATTTCTTCTAATCATGTATGGAGAAAAATCCTGCTCAACCGTAAGCCATTCATCCATCATATCAATTAAGTGTTGTTTATATTCATAGGACAATTTAACCAATTTAATATTCATAAAACATCCTCGCAAATTATATTTATCGTTATATGTGACAGTATTTCTGTAGCATCAATTTAAATTTTAGTCAAAAGAACCACGGTCTCTACATGGATGGTCTGAGGAAACATATCGGTCAATTCCACATCTTCGATCTTATAGTGTTCTTGAAGTATTTTAAGATCTCTAACGAGAGTTCCTGGATCACATGAGACATAGATTACTTTAGTTGCTTTGAGTTCAATGATCGCATTACGAGTTGTCTCATCTAGACCTTTTCGTGGAGGATCGACGACGACGAGATTGATCTTACGTTTAGATTCGATAAGTCCTTTTACGGCTAATCCCGCATCCGCTTTGATCCATTCTACGTTATTTACTCCGTTTAATGTCGCATTGCGTTTAGCGTCTTCGATCGCATCTTGTACGACTTCTACACCGATGACGGCTTTGGCTTTTTGAGCTGCAAGTAAGGCAATGGTGCCTATACCACAATACAAATCAAGCACTGTATCTGTAGCTTTAAGTTTAGCCATCTTAAGTGCTGATTCATAAAGGATCTCGGCTTGTTTAGGATTGACTTGAAAGAAAGAAGCTGCGGAGATCTCAAACTTGAGTCCGCTTAAAGTATCAGTAATAACGCTTTGTGTCGTTAAAGGAATATAACGATCGCCTAAGATCACATTGTCTTCACGATCATTGACGTTGATGACGATGGATTTGATCATTGGGTGATTCGCTTGGAGTTCTTCAACCAATTGTTTTTGAGAAGGTAAACTGTCTCTTCTACATACAAAGACCACCATCAATTCTCCTGTAGAGAAAGCTTTCTTTACGAGGACCGTTCTTAAGCCTGTAGGCTTGATCGCATTGGCGTCATAGAAACGTTTGATGTCTAAAAGTATTGAATTACTGTCATCTGATTGGATATAGCAAGTGCTAAAAGGCAAGATATCGTGGGTATGTGCTCTATAAAAACCATAGTCGATGGTTCTTTTTGTGATCTCAAAAGGAACTTGAGTTTTATTTCTATAAAACCAAGGATCTTCCATCCCATGGATCTTAGGATTGATATCCATGGCGAGGTTACGTTTAAAAAGACTTTGGACATGCATCTTCTTAAAGTCGAGTTGAGCTTGAGCATTCATGTGTTGGATCTGACATCCACCACATTTATAAGCGATCGGACAACGAGGTTCGACGCGATCTTTACTGGCATTGACCATAGTGACGATACGCGCATAGGCGTGTCGTTCACTGACCTTTTCTAGTCGCACTTCTGCGACTTCACCGATCATTAGATCTTTAACGAATACAACAAAACCCTCATGTTTGCACACCGCATAGGCTTGTTCATTATAATCCATGGCGGCTACAGATATGATTTCGTTTTTATTCATGGGGTTCCTTTATTGATTTGATTTTTCTTCTAAAATGGCTTTAAGTTGAGCTGCTAACTCTGGATTAACAGGAGCAGATACTTCTTGGATCTTCCAATCCAACATATTGGCGTTTTTGGATAAGATGAAATAATGATAAGCAAAGGTTTCTGTGCTTACAGCTTCAACAGCGTTAAAGATATGGATCTCTAGATCATACATCTTGATGTCTGGAGTCGATGTAAAATAAGTCTCAATTGGTAGGCTCGTATTGACGAGGTCCTTGATCGATAAGATGGTGGTCTGGAGTTCTTCATCGGTCAATGTAGAGTTGACTTGAACCATGATTCTTAGTGTCGCGGATTTTAAATTGACACTGCTTTTAACTGTAGTGCTTTGTCCATCCAAAGCTGACTTGATTTCAGTTAACTTAGCATTTTCGATGCTTGGGTTAAGTTCTAGTTGAAAACGATTCCCGACGACGGTCTTTCCAGTCTCGCTCAATGCATTAAACATGATGAGCGCAAAGATCGATCCGAAGACGAAGACTACTGCAAGACTGAAGAGGAGGACCCAACCACCGAGACTGATCTTTCGTTTGGGTTTGTTTGTTTTTGGTGTATTTATTTTCATAGGACGTCTTTATTATACCTCACTTTAGGGTTTTCGTTTATCCAATTCTGTTTTCAAGAGTTGGTTACTTATGGCTGGATTGGCTTGGCCTTTAGATTTCTTCATCAATTGACCGACTAAGAAACCTAAAGCACGATCTTTTCCTCCATGATAATCTAGGATCGATTGAGGATTCTCATCTAGGGTTTCTTCAACCAATTTTAATAGACTAGAATGTTCAGAAACCATCACGATCTTAAGTTCATCGACGATATAGGCATAGTTTTCACCTTTTAATAGATGAGGGAAAATGTCTTTCGCTTGTTTAGATGAGATGGCTTGATCATGTAAGGCATTGATCATTTCTCTGAGTTCAGAGAGCTTAAGTTGATAATTTTTCTCTTCCAATTGTTTTTGACTAAGAGCACTTAGTATGTCTCCACAACACCAATTGGCTGCGAGTTTGACGTTTTTGATCGAAGGGATCAAGGCGTCGAAGAAATCTGATAAGGCTTTATTTTGAACGAGTTGTTTGATGTCATATTCGTTGAGACCTAAGGTTTTATACCTCTGTGATCTGGCTTCAGGAAGCTCAGGCAAAGAGTTTCTGATCTCATCAATCCACACTTGAGAGAGTTGGATCGGAGGAATATTAGGTTCAGGGAAGTATTTATAATCAACTGAGCCTTCTTTTAAACGCATCATTACGGTATCTTTTGCGACATCGTCATAGCGACGGGTAGCTTGTTGAACCTCTTCTCCTGCTTCTAAAAGGGCTTTCTGACGAATGATCTCAGAAGAGACGGCTTTTTCGATATTGGAGATGGAGTTGATGTTTTTGATTTCTGTCTTTGTCCCAAAAGCTTCAGTGCCTTCAGGTCTTAGTGAGATGTTGATGTCACAACGTAAAGATCCTTCTTCCATCTTCCCATCGGTAACGTCAAGATACATTAGGATGTTTCTGAGTTTATCGACATAGGCCATGGCTTGAGAAGCAGTACGCATATCTGCTTCAGATACGATCTCAACCAAAGGAGTACCTGCACGATTGAAGTCTATCCAAGATTCTTCTTCAACGTGATACTGTTTGGCTGTATCTTCCTCCATATGAAGTCGATTGATTCTAACTCTTAATGGTCCTTCTGCTGTGTCGATATCGATGTAGCCTGAAGATCCTATCGGATGAAATTGTTGGGTGATCTGAAATCCCTTAGGAAGATCCGCATAGTAATAGTTCTTACGATCAAATCTAACCAAAGGATCTATCTCTAGATTCAAGGCCATACAGGCTTGTAGGGCTTTTCGTACTGCTTCTTTATTAAGTGAAGGTAAGGTTCCAGGATGACCTAAATCGATCTCATTGACGCATGTATTGGGTTGAGCCCCATAACTAACAGGTGCTCCAGAAAACATCTTAGATTTCGTTTTGAGTTCACAATGGATCTCTATGCCTATGACTGTTTCATAGTTCATGGTTTTACCTCACAGATCAGATCATTCAATTGAGTAAGGTCTTCTATCCCTTTCGCAAGATCCAACATCAATCTCTCTTCAAAAGGTTTACAGGTAAGGTTTACACCTAATGGTAAGACCCCATCAAAACCAAAAGGCAAGGTCATACTAGGATAACCTGAGAAGTTTCCTAAAGCCATGAAGTTTTCTGCGACGAGATACTCTGAAGACAACTGATCGATTTGGGTATCTTCGATCAAAGGTGCCCCATTACCACTGGCAGGTGCGATCAAACAATCAACTTCAGACAGTGCCTTCTTAACGTCCTCTACGATCAAGCGTCTTACTTTTTGAGCTTTTCTAAAAATAAGGTCTTGGTTTTCTGTAAACAAGGCATAAGATCCTATGACGAAGCGTTTTCTTAGAAGAGGTCCAAAGCCAGCCGTTCTAGAGGCAATCATGACTTCTTCATTGTCTTTGCCTTCCAACTGGACCCCAAATCTAAGTGAGTCCAAATTCGAATGATTGGCCGTAGCTTCCGCATTGGCGATGACATAATACGTCGGCAACATGGCCTTCATCAGATCATCATTTAATGTGATCTCAGAGACGATGGCGCCTTGAGCTTTTAGTTTTTCGCATAAGTTATTGAATTGAGTCGTAGTGTTCTTATTTTGGATCGCGTTGGTCACATTGGTGATGACCCCAAAACGTTTACCTTTTAGATTACCATTTAAAAGACTCGAATATTTCTCAACTGGTTTAAACGAAGAGGTCATATCTAAATCATCTCTTCCCGCCAAGACTTCTAAAGACACTGCCGCATCGCTTACGTTAGAAGTAAAGAAGCCGACATGATCAAGTGATGAGGCATAAGGGATGATCCCATAGCGTGAAATACGACCATAAGTAGGTTTGACCCCAACGATCCCACAAAACGCTGCGGGTTTACGAATAGAGTCCCCTGTATCGGTTCCGATTGCCATAGGTACTACACCACTGGCCACCAAGACAGCTGATCCACCTGAAGAACCTCCGCTCATTCTAAACAAATCATAAGGATTATGAACTGGTCCAGTGGCGGCTGTTTTATTGGTTCCACCCATCCCAAAAGTGTCGCAAGAAGCTTTTCCGATGATGATGGCACCTGCTTCTTTAAGTTTAACTACGATCGTTGCGTCATAAGGCGAGACATAATTATCTAATATCTTAGATGAGCCTGTCGTAATCGTATCTTTCATATTGACGAGATCTTTTAAAGCGACAGGAATCCCGTAGAAAGGCAGATCCTTATCTTTTGATTTTAAGTCTTCTAATTGAGACAAAGGATCGATAAAAGAGACCATCGCGTTCAATTTTGGTTGAACCAAGTGAGCTTTGTCTAGGGCTTCTAAAACACGTTTTTCAACGGGTATATTTTTTACACTGGTGAAAGACATTAAAGGACCACCTTCTTCGTGATGAAGAATCCATTCTTTGAACTAGGCGCATTCTTAAGAGCTTCTTGAGCACTTAAGACATGATCGACTAAGTCTTCTCGCATAAACGAAGTCGCTTCTTCGAAAGGATACACCATGGGTTCTACCCCTGTTGTATCAATTGTATTTAATAGGTTCATTTGATCGATCAAGATTGAGAATTCATCGACGATGTCTTGGGCTTCTTTGTCGGTTAGGTCAAAGCGAAGCTGATGGGCCAAGTTTATAAAATAGGCTTTGGAATGTTTCTCCATAGGGCTCCTAATAGGTGATGATGACGCTTAATTGATCATCTTTAGTCAGTTTAATCAAGGCTACTGTCTCAAAATTCGAGGTCACCTTTACTATAATATCATATTTCTGATGATTGAAGCCTTCTAGGAGACCTACGATGGTTTGGGTCAAGGCATAGACTTCAGTGTAGGTTTTAGCCTGCATATTGACTGTGATCTTTAAATGAGCCAATTCATCATCGACGTAAAGGCCTTCGCCTACGGTCCCGATCGATTCAGGGGTGAATTTGATGATGGCGTTTCTTAAGGTATTGAATGATGTTGAATTTTGAACGTCTTTAACCAAAGCACTTTGAGATGGGAAGAATACCCATTCTTCTGAGATGTCGGTGAATTGACCTTCTCGAGCGGTAAAGGTAGCTTCTGAGAAGAAATGACCAGGTAAAGTCGCATCGATCTTTTGGGTCGTATACAAAGTCATATAGATGTCTATGGTTTCCATACCTTGGATCGTACGAATATAACGTTCTAGTTTTCTTCCTGCGGTTTGAGCGAATTCATTGAGTTTTTCATCACTGATTGGTACAGGTACACCATCGACTTCCATCGATTGATTGAAGACGATCGCAAATCCTATCCCACTTAAGATGGGATTGGTTATGGTTCCTTTATAAAAATCAATTTCTATAATATCAGCCACTAAGACCGCATCTAAGATCTTCACAGTTCCAATACCTGTCTCAAATTGAGAATCTTTAGGTGGATTGAGCCCGTAAGGATTATCAGAAGCTTCTCGTTTAAGCAAGTTATTGACTCGGGTGATCGATAAGATCTGACCTTCCGCAAGATAAAAATCTTTAACACTAAAAACTGCTTTCGCGTGTTCTTGAAGACGAGATCCTATGTCCATTAAATCAACATCTCCTAAATAGATCCCATGGTTATAACGGATCGGAGAGGCATCAAAAGGCAATAGGATATCGTAATCTCCTGGATCTTGACTTTCTATGATGGATGCTTTTTGGATCTCTTCAGGAGCACCACAGGCACCTAATAATAGAAACACCATTAAACTTAAGATCTTTTTCTTCATGAGTTCACTTCCTTGAGCCAATCTAGGCCACTTAAAATAGGTATATTGAGTTCTTTAGCTTTATCTGCTTTAGATCCAGCGTTTTCTCCAACGATCAGCAAAGAGGTCAATTTAGAGACAGAACCAGCTGCTTTAGCGCCTCTTTCCTCAAACCAAGCTTCGACTTCTTGACGAGTATATCCTTCGATACTGCCGGTGACGACGATGGTCATGCCTTGATATTGTGACGCCACTTGGGTCAGTTTACTTTCCGTATTGAGACCTAAAGCGATCAAGTTATTTAAGAGCTGTCTGTTATGATCTTCATCGAAATAAGCTCTGATTTGAGTGGCTGTGATGTCTCCCACATCTTGAGTAGATTTAAGCTCATCGACGGATGCCTTTCTTAAGTTCTCAAGGTTTTTAAACTTTAATGTCAAAGTCTTGGCGGCTTTTTCCCCTACTTGACGAATACCTAGACCCGTTAAGAGTTTTTCTAAGGAGTTTGATTTACTGTCTTGTATGGCTTGTAGTAGATTCACCACGGATTTCTCTTTAAATCCAGGAAGCTTAAAAAGATCTTCTGCTTTTAAGGTATAGATATCATCGATAGAATCGATCAATTTCGCTTCATATAAACTTTGAATGGTTTTGATGCCTAAACCATCGATGTTCATGGCTAAACGAGAACTAAAATGAGCCAAGGCTTCAGTGATACGTGAAGGACAGCTGACGTTGATACAATAATGGGCAGCCTCATCTTCATCTCTCACTATAGGTCCACCACAACTTGGACAGATCTTAGGAAAGACATAAGGCACTTGAGATCCGTCCCGTGCTTCACTGAGTGAGCTGACCACTTCTGGGATGATTTCCCCTGCTTTTCTTACGATGACTTTATCGTTGATTCGAATGTCTTTTGAAGAGATAAAATCTTCATTATGAAGTTGAGCAAAAGCGACAGAGGTCCCTGCGATACGAACAGGCTCTAGTGCTGCATTCGGTGTGATCTTACCTGTACGGCCTACGGTGATGAAGATATCGAGTAACTTGGTCGATACTTCTTGGGCAGGAAATTTATAAGCCACCGCCCAACGAGGGGTCTTTGAGGTAAAACCTAATCTTTTTTGAAGAGACAAGTCATCGACCTTGATGACGATCCCATCGATCTCATAAGGCAAGTTGTTTCTTAGTTCAGTAAACTCAAGGATCAAAGCCCAAAGTTCTTCTTTCGAAGAGACGACTTCTGTATAAGGATTGGTTTTAAAACCTAAAGAGCTCAATTGTTTAAGCGCTAAAGAATGGCTTTTTAATCCAAAGTTTTCCGCATCTACCCAATAGTACCAAAACGCATCTAGACCTCGTTGAGAGGCAATACTGGAATCCAATTGACGTATACTACCGGCTGCCGCATTACGTGGATTGGCGAAAGGTTCTTCTTGATTACGCAAGCGTTCTTTATTGAGGCTTTCTAAGGATGCCTTAGGCATATAGACTTCGCCTCTGATTTCAATTTCTTGGGTTTCAGTGATCTCTAAAGGAAGAGAACGTATCGTTTTGACGTTGAGACTGACATCTTCTCCGATCTCCCCATCACCTCTGGTAACCGCATGATGAAAACGACCTGCTTGATATTCTACGCTCATGGCTAAACCATCGATCTTCAACTCTACGCAAAAATCGACTTTCCCATATTCATTCTGTATCTTATCTACGAAGTCATAGACTTCGCTTTGATTATAGACATTGCCTAAAGAAAGCATCTGTCGCTTATGTTTGATCTTGGTGAAGCTTTCTGAGATGCCTCCTCCTACGCGATGAGATGGAGATAAGACATCGTCATATTCAGGATACAGGGTCTCTAAAGAAATCAGTTCCTGCATATAACGATCATATTCTTGATCAGATACAGTGCTCGCATTATGGACATAATACTCATTGTTGAATCGATTAAGCAGTTTTCTTAAGCTTTCAATTCTTTCTTTACTCATCGTGCACCTCGACTTTGGATAGATATTGAGGAGAAGCCATGATCTTTCTTATCCCATGAGGAAAGGCAAACATGATCTCTGCGAGATTCCCATTCAAGGATAAGATCTGACCTTCCCCATAGACAGGATGAAGAACCCATTCTTTCACTTTGAAAATAGAATGAGCCCCATTGGCCATCTTATCAGAAAAGGCCGTGATGGTTTTTTCTCTGACGTTCAGTTTGATTTCTTTAGGGTGTTCATAATCATAGTTGACCCCGATATGATCGATATAATTCTCATTGATCTCTTCGATAAAACGACTCATACGACGAGCTGATCCTAAGATAAAACTATAGCCTTTGGTTTCTGATAAGAATAGTTTATGTTTGGCTCTGGTATAGGCCACATAGGCTAAACGCCGTTCTTCTTCAAGACCTCGTTTACCTTCAGACATAGCTCTTTCATTAGGGAAGATACCTTCGCTCATCCCCACCACAAACACGGTCCCAAACTCTAATCCTTTGGCCGCATGGACCGTCATCAAGGTCACATAGTCTCCTGTTGAGATCTCATTGCGTTCGCCATAGAGTGAAACCATTTGAAGGTATTCATCGAGACCTGCTTCTACGTATTGGTTTTGAAACAAGGCAATATCGTTGATAAGTTCTTTTATATTTTCTATTCTATCTGTCTCATTATTTTCTTCATAGAGAAAACGTAGACCACTCTCATTGGCGACCAATTCAAATAGGTCGGTCAACTTCGCAGTCTCAAGCTTAGATTTCCATGTCTCAACCATCATAACGAAATCATCGATGGTGGCTTGTATCTTACCTTTAAAGGGCTTTTCTGTTTTTGCGGTCTCATACATCGTGACGTTTTTAGCTTTCGCTAAATCAAAGATCGTATCTATGGTCTTATCACCTAGACCTCGTTTAGGTTCATTGATGATACGTTTGAAAGCGAGGTCATCATTATGAACGATCATACGTAAGTACGCCAACATATTTTTTACTTCAGCGCGATCGTAGAATCGAGTCCCACCGTAGATCACATAAGGGATCTTGCCTTCCATCATCCCTTTTTCTATGGAACGGGATAAGTAAGACGCCCTATATAAGATCGCCATATCTTTATAGGTCGAGTTAAGATGAAGCTTCTTGATTTTATCGGCAATCCATTTGGCTTCATGTTCTTCTGAGGCGAAGGTACAATGAGTTACCTTTTCTGTGCTTTTACGTTGGGTAAAAAGATCCTTATCTTCGCGATATTGATTGAATTTGATCAGGGTATTGGCTGCCCCTAAGATCTGATCCGTTGAACGATAGTTCTCATTTAAAACGATGGTTTCAGTCCCTTGATAATCCTTAGGGAAATCCATGATGATGTTGACGTTGGCACCTCGCCAAGTATAGATGGTCTGATCGGGATCTCCTACCACATAGACTTGATTGGTAGGTCCTGCGAGCTGTTTGATCAGCTTATATTGGACATTATCGATGTCTTGGAATTCATCTACGTGGATAAAATTAAATCGACGTTGCCACTTATTTAAGACCTCGCTGAATAAATCAAACATCTTGACGGTCACTAAAAGTAGATCATCGAAATCTAAGGCATATAAGGCTTTTTGTCGATCGACATAGTACTTATAGACCTTGGCTTTTTCTTGTTCATCATAATGAAAACCTGCGAGCTCTAGTGCTCTTTCAGGGGTGATCTCAGCCCCTTTATTGGCGCCGATATAATCGATGTCGTGATTGATGTTGTGTTTTTGTTTATCGAAATTCAGTTCACGATACGCTTCTTTGACGATGGTCTTTTGATCATCTTGATCAAGCACTGTAAAGTTACGAGGTAGCTTCATCGATGGACCATCTTCTCTTAAGATACGTACACATAAGGAGTGTATCGTAGAGACATGGACACCAGCACTACGATCTCCTATATACGAGATAAGTCTTTCTTTCATCTCATTGGCGGCTTTATTCGTAAAGGTAATGGCTACGATAGATCCTGGAAATACACCTAGATCCATCACCAAATGGGCCACACGCGAAATCAAAACCCGAGTCTTTCCGCTACCTGCTCCAGCGATGATTCGGGTATATTTTGATTGGGCTAAAACAGCCTTTTCTTGGTTGGGATTCAAGTGTTCGAGATAGTTCATAGGGTTATAGGTTTATTATACCAAAGATAAGACCCTCTTGGCTCAGTTGACCCAAAAAAGACACAAGCTCTACTTATTTTTAACTTGATTAAACGCGCTTTCTAATCGATCAAAAGCTTCCTTAAGTTGACTTAATGGACAAGCACTATTAAGTCGAATGAAGCCTGATCCTTGAGATCCAAACCAAGATCCATCATCGATTGCAATTCTCGCAGTATGACTCATAAAATGAAGCAATTCTTTCTCATCTATCCCGCTTTTTCTAAAGTCTATCCATAATAGATAGGTACCTTCTGGTTCAAATAAAGTAAGTTGAGGAAAGCGAGTCTTTAGGGTTTCTCTGACATAGGCAAGATTTTTCGTCAAGTAAGGCATCAGCTCATCGACATAGCTTTCGCAATGATCATAGGCTGCGCATAAGGCCACTTCCCCAAAGACATTGATTCCTGTGGTGCGTGTCAACGAGGCTGCCTTATCATACGCTTGTCTCATCGTCTCATCCGGTAAGATCACCGCAGAGGTTTGTAGACCCGCTAAATTAAAAGTTTTTGAGGGCGATATAAATACCACGGCCTTGTTTTTATAGACTCCAGGTAAATTCATATAAGTAAGATGTTTATAAGGCACATAGATAAGATCTGAATGGATCTCATCTGAAAGTACTGTGATCTTATTGAGAACACAGATCTCACCTATTTTAGTGAGTTCAGCTTGGGTATAAACTCGTCCTACTGGATTATGGGGATTACATAAGATAAGGAGCTTCGCTTTGGATTGGGAAGTTTTCTTCTTAAGATCCTCATAGTCGATCTCATAATGACCGTTTATCTCAATCAAAGGATTCTCGATGACTTCTCTTTCAGTGTCCTTGATGATCGAATTGAAAGGATAATAGACAGGTGTCATGATGATGACCCCATCCCCTTTCTTAGAGAACGCTAAGATCGCATTGGTGAGCCCATGAAGGACACCTGGAGAAAAACGAACACTTTTAGGATCGATCCAAGAACCATGTCTCTTATTCATCCAAGAAACAACGCTTTCTGAGAAATGATCAGAGACTCTAGTGTATCCAAAGATCCCATGATCGACTCTTTCTCTTAAGGCATCAGTGATAGGTTGAGGACAATCAAAGTCCATATCTGCGACCCAAAACGGAAGCACTTCATCTTCAGCTTTTACTTTAAACATGTTTGGTAAACCATCCCATTTAACACAGTTGGTGTTTAAACGATCAGGCATCTTATCGAAATTGACAGGCATAGCTTTTCTCCTTTAGAAAAAAAGCCTTCCGTGAAGAAGGCTTTAGTTTATTCAACGGCTTTTAATTTTTCGATCCCAATTAGGGTCCTTCTTATGGTTTCTTCTTTGCCTAAGAAATAAGGGATTTCTAAAGCACCACCTGGGGTAAATTGTTTCCCAGTGACAGCGGTTCTAATAGGCCAATAGACTTGACCATTCTTAAAGCCCAATAAGGCAGGTAATTCTTGAAGTTTGGTTTGAAGTTCAATAAGATCATTCCAATCCTTGATTTCTTCATAGACATGAAGCGAAGCATCCAACGCTCTTAAACAAATGCCTTTATCGGTCTTCATCTTAGGATGAAAATACATTGAGACATCATAGTCTGGGAACGTATCTAAGAAGTCCACCATTTCAGGGATATCGGATAAGACATTGACACGTTGTTGAAGCATCTTACTGACTTCTTTGAGATCACATTTGATGTGGATAGCGTCTGTGTAATAAGGCAAACAGGTCTGATGGAACTGTTCTAAGCTCATGGCTCTAAGATACATCCCGTTCATCCATTTTAACTTCTCGATGTCAAAGATGGCCCCTGATTTAGAAATACGAGAGACACTGAAAGCTGCTTTTAATTCTTCTAGGGTGAAGATCTCTTGAGTGCCTTCTGGTGACCAACCTAAAAGTGCGATATAGTTGACGATGGCTTGAGGTAAATAACCTTTTGAGACGAGATCTTGGAAAGAGGCATCCCCATTACGTTTAGATAGTTTATGGGTCTCATCTTTCATGACCGGTGGGACATGGATATAGATGGGTTTCTCCCAACCGAAAGCTTCATAAAGCAAGTTATATTTAGGAGTAGAAGACAAGTATTCATTGCCTCTTACGACGTGGGTGATCTCCATCGTATGATCATCGATGACGTTGGCGAAATTATAGGTAGGAAAGCCATCTGATTTTAAGAGGACCTGTTCATCTAAGATCTCACGTTCTACTTCGATGTCTCCATAGACTTCATCATGAAAGATCGTAGATACACCTGGTTTGATGGTTTGACGAATGACATAGGCTTCTCCTGAGGATACTCTTTGATCGATCTGTTCTTGAGTCAAGAAGTGACAAGGATCGGTAAACTTAAAAGGTACGCCTGCTTTATCAGCCGCATCTCGTTGACCCTGGATGATGTCTTCTTGACAGAAGCACACATGGGCTCCTTTTAATTTCACCAAATCCAAGGCATATTGTTTATACATAGGTAAGCGTTCAGATTGGACATAAGGTCCAAACTTACCTGGTTTATCAGGTCCTTCATCGTGGATGAGACCGACTTGAGCCAAGGTATCATAAATGATTTCGACACTACCTTCGACTAAGCGTGCTTGATCGGTATCTTCGATACGCAAGATGAAATCCCCGTCTTCTTTTTTAGCGACGAGGTATTCATAGAGGGCCGTTCTTAGATTACCAATATGCATGTATCCAGTTGGGCTAGGCGCAAAACGAGTTCTTACTTTTTTCATAGACATTTCTCCGAAGGATATTATATAATAGTTAAGCGCAACGTGCACACTTTATTGGGGTATGGCCAAGCGGTAAGGCTCCAGACTCTGACTCTGGCACTCCAAGGTTCGAATCCTTGTACCCCAGCCATCTTCATTCTTAGGCCCTTTAAAAGGTCTTTTTTTATGCCTATCTTGATAAAGAAGGACAGTTTTCTCATCGATGAGCCGTGTTATAATGAAGCCATGTCATTTACCCCATCAACTTGGATCGATTATGAAGTCATAGACGTAGGCGAAGGCGAAAAACTAGAACGCTATGGGTCTTTTATCATTAGAAGACCTGATTCTAATGCCTTATCTTATGTCGCAGATACAAAATCAGGGCTTTGGAAACAAAGCGATGCTACTTTTAGACAAGGCAATCAAAACGGAGAATGGATCAAAAAGAAGACCGTACCTGAAGCTTGGACAATAAGCATAGATGATCTTAGCTTTAAGATCGCATTGACGCCTTTTAAACACACAGGGATCTTTCCTGAACAAGCCACGAATTGGGAGTGGATGAGAAAGCTCATCAAAGAATCAAAACGTGACATCAAAGTCTTGAATCTTTTTGCGTATACAGGCGCAGCCACAATGGCTTGCGCAAAAGAAGGAGCTTCTGTCGTTCATGTGGATGCCTCTAAAGGAAGCGTCTTATGGGCCAAAGAAAATGCGGTACTTTGTGGATGCGTTGAAGCGCCTATTCGATATCTAGTCGATGATGTCTTGAAGTTTGTCCAAAGAGAACTTAGACGAGGCAATACCTATGACGCCATCATTATGGATCCTCCTGCGTTTGGAAGAGGTCCTAAGGGTGAACTATGGAGATTCAACGATCAACTAAAGGAACTAATGGGACTGTGTCAACAGTTACTCTCAGAGAAACCTTTGTTTGTATGTGTTTCTACTTATAATGATGCCTTTGGCTTAAACGATCTTAAACATTTGATCCATGATCATTTTCCTTTAGAGATTGCAGACTGCGAATGTGCAGAATTGATCTTACCGATCAGTAATAAAAACATTCCTTTAGAATGTGGAAACAGTGCGAGAGTACGTTTTAAATGAAGATCATCTATGAAGACAATCATCTCTTAGTGGTAGAGAAACCCATCAATGTCCCTATGCAAGAAGATGAATCTAAAGACATGGACCTATTAAGCCTTTGTAAGAGCTACCTGAAAGATAAATACCATAAACCAGGTAATGTCTTCTGTGGCTTAGTTCATCGATTAGATCGACCTGTAGGGGGTGTAGCGGTCTTTGCGAAGACATCTAAAGCAGCTTCTCGTTTATCAGAATCGATTAGAGAAAACAAGGTCACTAAGATCTATCAAGCAGTCATCACAGGTAAGATACCTCAAGAGAAGACCTTGATCGATTATCTACATAAGGATGAGAAAACCAATACGACAAGTGTCACCACATCTGATAAAGGCAAATACAGTGAGCTTAAATTCAAGGTATTAGATTCTAGAGATGGATATCACTTGATTGAGATCGAACTCATCACAGGTAGATCTCATCAGATCCGTGTTCAATTCGCATCTCGAGGCGCTGCTTTATGGGGCGATGCGAGATACAATAAGACCTCTAAACCTGGTCAACAATTGGCTTTATGGGCCACTTCATTAAGTTTCCCTCACCCAATAACTCAAGAAATCATCACCTTCAAAAGTGAAAAACCAAGAACTCAAGCTTGGGTAACATTCGAATCTAAGTAAAAAAAGGCTAACCAATTTGGTTAGCCTTTAACTTAAGAAGTTTCTGAATATGAGAAGGTAATCGAAGTAGATATCTCAGAATAGATGGAGATCTCCCCTTTTTTTATGATGGCTTTGACTTCAGCGGTATAGTGGGCTAAAGGATCAAGATCCTCAAAGATCTGACTAAGTTCACTCACATTCTCAACGATCCACTCAGATCCTTCAACGTCACTCTTGATTCTGACTTCATAATCTGTAGCCCCATCGATGGCGTCCCAAGAAAGGGTCGCACTAGTCATAGTCAAACCGCTTAGATTGAGCGTTGGGGTCATAAGACTTGGAGTCACGGTAATCACGGAAGAATATGCGCCATAGACTTTCGTCGTAGACACCAAACGATAGGAACGTAATTTGATGTAGTAAGTAGTTCCTGTGGTTAAACCAGTGTAAGCTTTTGAGATGGTCGTTTGAAGGGTCGCCGTATAAGGTCCAGTTAAGGAAGTCGCGATAGACACTTCATACCCACTTGCCCCAATGACGCTCGCCCATGTTAATGAGATCGAGTTATAGGTAGAATTATAGATCGCTGATGGTGCAGTAGGTAATGTCTTCAAACTTACTAGGCTTGAATAAGATCCATAGATCTTAGTGGTTCCACTAAGTTTATAGGCTCTAACTTTATAGTTGTATTGGGTATTGAACGCTAATGCGCTATGAATGAAAGACGTGGTAGTTAATGCCTTAAGTAAGGTGTAGTAGGTACTGGTTCCAGAAGAGTAGTAAATCTCATATCCACTCGCACCTTCGATGGCTGGCCAAGATAAGGTGTTTGAACTATAAGAGGTGTTAGAAACACTTAATACGACCGTACTAGGAATGGTTTTCCCACTGATATAACCGGAGGTAACCCCATAAACTTTGACAGAGTCTACAGTCGTATAAGCACGTACTTTATAGTAGGTGGTCGTATTGAAGGTCAGGCCTGTGATCGTCGTGGAATTTGAGCCTTCAACAGTTTTATTTAAGACATAGGTTCCTGTAGATGTGCTTGATTTGAAGATCTCATAACCAGTAGCTCCATTTACCGCCAACCAACTTAGATTGAGTGAAGTAATCGAAGGCATGTCTAGTTTGAAACCTAAGACAGAAGAAGGAATCGGTGTTGCACTTAAGACAGATGATTCTAAACTGTAGACTTTAACTTCTCCTACCATTCGATATGACTTGATCTTATAGCTTCTCGCTTGACCAGAGGTCAAACCTGTATGGGTTGTGGTTAAGCTTGTGGTGTCGATCACCAATTCAAACTCAGAGGTAAGAGGATTAATCGTATACAGTTCATACCCACTGGCGCCAGCGATAGCCAACCATGAGATCTTCACACTGTCATATCCTGCAGAAGCTAAGGTCATAACTGGAGTTGAAGGAATTGGTTTGCCTGTGATGATGCTTGAATAGGCCCCATAGATCTTGGTGGTCCCAACTATACGATAAGCTCTGACCTTCACATAATAAGTTGTGTCGGTCAATAAACTTGGGATACTTGCGGTAGTTGTCGTCAATAAAGCGAGTTTTGTATAAGTCCCAAGTTCTGAAGTTGAATAAGAAACTTCATAGCCATTTGCCCCACCTACAGCCGCCCAAGTTACTTTCAAGGAATTGTAGCCTGAAGAACTTACGGTGATACTAGGATTCCAAGGAAGTGGTGTCGCCGAGATGATGGAACTAAAAGGTCCATAAATTTTAGTGGTCCCAATCAAACGATAGGCACGGATCTTATAGTTGTATTTTGTATTGGTTAATAAGGCTGTATTTAGATAAGTAAGTTTAGTCGTAGTAGTCAATAAGGCATAGGTCGTAGAGGTCCCAATCGAACGATAGATTTCATATCCACTCGCCCCATTGATGGCGCTCCAATTAAGAAGATTTGAGCTATAGGAAGTATAGGCAACACTATGACCACTTACGGTTTCTAGAGTTGTCTTTCCACTGACGGCACTAGTCCAAGATCCATACACTTTCACTGAATCAACGAGAGTATATGATCTAACTTTGTAGTAGTAGGTAGTGTTGAATAATAGGGTTGTATTGGTATACGAAGTCAATCCTTCCACAAAACCTAAGGAAGCATAAGTCCCTGTTAAACTGGTGGATCTTGAGACTTCATAACCACTGGCTCCTGTGACCGCAGCCCACTGAAGACTGAGTTCAGTGTACTTCAAGTTGAGGACTTGAAGACTGCTTGGGATCGAAGGTACAGGAATCATAGAAACAACAGTGGAATAATTACTGTAAACTCGGTTCTCAGAAACAAGACGATAAGCTTGGATCTTATAGGAATATGATTTCCCAGTTAGGAGAGATTCATGATTGATAGTTAGAAGTGTCGTATCGCTGAGCAAGGTATATTCAGATGCTCCAGGTTCAAGTACACTGATCTCATAACCATTGGCGCCAGAAATAGCCAACCAAGATAATTTATGACTTGTGTAACCAGTAGATGAAACACTTAAGACTGGAGTAGTTGGGATCGGTTTATTTGAAGTGATCGACGAGAATTCCCCGTAGATCTTTGTGGTCCCAACGATGCGGTAGGCTCTAACTTTGACGTAATAGGTAGTATCTGTCACTAGACTAGGGATCGTTACACTGATCGCTGTCAATAAGGCCAACTTCGTATAGGTTCCTAGTTCACTGGTTGAATAAGATACTTCATAACCATTGGCACCACCCACAGCTGCCCATGTCACTTTGAGTGAATCATAGCCAGAAGAGCTTAAAGTAACTGTTGGTTTCCAAGGCAAAGGTGTCGCAGAAACGACTGTACTGAAGGCTCCATAGACTTTGGTTGTTCCAACCAAACGATAAGCGCGTACTTTATAGTTGTATTTTGTATTGGTCAACAAAGCTGTATTTGTATAGGAAGTTCCAGTTAATGTCGCTAAGAGTGCGTAGGTCGTAGAGGTCCCAATCGAACGATAGATTTCATATCCTGTTGCTCCATTGATGGCGCTCCAACTGAGTAGATTTGTACTATAGGAAGTATAGGCAACTGTGTTTCCTGTAACAGTCTCTAGAGTTGTTTTTCCACTTGAAGCACTACTCCAAGCCCCATAGACTTTGACTGAATCAACGGTGGTATAGGCTCTTACTTTATAGTAGTAGGTCGTATTGAAGACAATCGATGCACTTGTGTAAGCAGTATCACCTTCCACAAAACCCAAGGATGCGAAGGTACCAGTCGAAGTGGTCGATCTAGATACTTCATAACCAGTGGCTCCAGTCACAGCGTTCCAAGTTAAACTCAATTGAGTGTATTTAGGTAGTTGTACAACCAAACCTGAAACCAATGAAGGTACAGGAGTCAAACTAACACTTGAGGATTGATTACTATATACACGTTCTTCCCCAACCATCACGTAAGATCTTACTTTATAAAGATTGGATGAGCCTGAAACTAAACCACTGTCGGTAAAGTTCAAGTTTGTCGTATCGCTTAGAAGCTCATAAGAAGAAGTATTTGAATTATATTTTAAGAGTTCATAGCCTGATGCGCCACTGATGGCACTCCAAGATAGTCTAGTGCTTTGATAATCTAAAACAGAGCCACTTAATGTGGGGGTATTTGGAATTGGTGCTGCCGAAGCGATGTTTGAGTCGTGACTAAAGAATTTAGTGACACTTAATATGACATAGGATTGAACTTTGAAATAAAGAAGTTGATTGGTTTGTAGACCAGTCAAAGTCAATGAGTTCGTCGTCAACCAAGTAATGTTGTCTGCTGGATCTTCAGCGGTTGAATACCATAAGACATAACCTGTAGAACCAGTGACCGCAGGCCAAGAGATTTTTAGGGAGTCTGTGCCTAATGATGTTACTGTTACGACTGGCGCATTAGGAATAGGATATCCTACAGTAGGTGTAGTATATGCCCCATAGATCTTGGTTGTCCCTACGAGTTTATACGCTCTTACTTTAAAGAAATAAGTTTGGTAAGTGATTAAACCTGTACTGATATGACTTAAGGAAGTCGTGGTTCCTACTAAGACATAGGCTCCTGTTTGATAAGCACGATAGACTTCATAACCACTAACTCCAGAGATGGCACTCCAACTAAACTTGATCGAGTTATACCCTGTGGATTGAGTAAGTGGATCTAAAACCACAGGAACCCCTGTTTTAAAGGTTGCTCTTGCGGAATAGGGGCCATATACACGGTTACCTTCATAGGTAAGATAAGCTCTGACTTGATAGTAATAGGAAGTATTGAAAATGAGTCCTGTCTTCTCAAAAGAAGTCGAAGTAGTCGTTCCTAAAGATGTACAAGTTCCGGTTGAGGTCGTAGCCTGGCAGATCTCATAACCTTCAGCTCCTTCCATAGGATTCCAAGAGATTGAGAATCCGCCTATCGTAAGAGGTGTGCTCGTTAATCCTGTCACAGCGACTGGAGAAGGCGCTACAGTGACTACAGAAGAAGGATTCCCAAAATAACGGATTCCACTGACAACAGTATATGAAGCTACTTTAAAAGAGTAAGTCTTTCCTAGTGTCAAACCAGAAACGATGGTAGATAAAGAACTTGTATCGGTAACAAACTTATAATCACCACTGACTTCATCAAGTTTGAATACCGAGTAACCTTTAACCCCTGTCACGGCTGTCCAATTGACTTTGACAGAACTGACACTATTGGATTGAGCGGTCACAGTTGGAATACCTGAAACTGTGATGACTCGTATTGTTTCACTTTCAAGTCCTGTGTAGGTTTCTAGTCCCACTTTGAGAATTGGATAAACCACGATCGAATAAGTACGATTTGGGACAAGACCTGTGAGCGTTAATTTCGTTCCAGTAACTAACGGATATGTTTTTGTGACACTGTTATTATTACCTGAAAAGGTAGTAACTTCATATTGAGTCACGCCTGCAATTGAAGTCCAAGATAGATCTATTGTCGATAAACTCTTAGATGTACCTGTGAGAACAGGGGCAGGAATATAGGTATTTGGATATACAGCAACAAACTCACTGTAAACTTTAACTCCATCAACGAGCTCATAATAACGAATATAATAGAAGTAATTAGAACTTATGGTCAAACCAGTGACTGTGTAGGACAAATTCGTCGTTGTTTCATAGATTTTTTGAATCGGTTGATCATATGTGACATATTTAAATAGTTCATATCCATCTGCATTTGCGATGGGTAACCAATTGAGTCGAATAGAGCTAAAACTTAACCTATCATATGTCAAGGTCATAGGACCATCTTGAAAATTCTCTTCTAGGGTTGTTTGGTTATAGATCTGATAAGTCCCATATTTCGTAACACCATCCGAAGTAACAACAGATCTGATCTTAAAGAAATACATTTGATTGGGTTGAAGACCACTGATTATTGATTCCCCTATAGGAAATATTGAGCTTGGACCATAGGTCCCAGAATAGGATAACCCAATCGATACTTCCCATCCATCTAAAGGTACATTCGCTTTAGGTAGATTAATTGTTATCGTATTTTCCGTGGGCTCAGATGTTATGTCCCTAATAGCAGGCATGGAGTTATAAGCACTAAAATGGCGTATCGTCACGTTACCAGCCGTATCGGTAATCTCTAAGACATGGGAACCACTACTAACCCACATCGGAGAATAAAATAGTGCCCCATCCAAAGTCCCCGTTCCACCTGAGAAGGTGACCGTCACGCCGTCAAGGTATTTTCCATTCTCGACGATGTTGGTAACGGGTGGAGTCATATCAAGTTCAAAATTGAAGATTGAGGTATTGGTTCCATCTGTAACAACCAATTCATAGATTCCGTCACTAGATAGGATTGTTCCTGATGTGAATGGTTCTCCATCCAAGGTTGCAGAAGCTGATTCATTAAAGGTAATGGTCAAAGGACGATTATAAAGATTCCCATCCATTACGCCCTTAACATTCAAATCGGTCTTGATTGTAAAATCAAATGTTACTGGATTATTTTGAACATCATCTAATGTCACAACATAGTACCCAGGTTCAGTAAAGGTGGTGCTTTCTCCACTAAAAGAAATTGCTTCTCCATCTTTTGTTGCACTGATTTCATAATCAATGACTGCTTTAAGATCGACTTTGACATCACTATATGATGTAGCATGATTAAGTAACGACCCATCTTCATTGGTTGCTAAAATGGAACTTAATACGATTGATCTCTGCTTGATCTCAAAGGTGTAAGGTGAGTCAAATACTCGGCCATCTATATCAGCGATCCTTATATAATAAGTGCCTGGGTAAAAGAGTGTATAATAAATTCTTTCTACTCCCCAGCCATGGATCATATCGATGTCTAAAAAGCTTTTATCTTCCTCTTGTCTGATGATCATCATGACATCTTCACTACTACCTGGAGTAAAGATCAAATCAAAATTAGCAGTCTTATAAACTACTAACTTATAATAATCTTCATCCAAGCTCGTTTCTAATGTTCTTACCACAGCCTTGTTTGCATAGATTCTTTCAGCTGTACTATGATTAATGTTACTGTCAGGTGTCACACTAAGCAATTGTTGAGTTTTTAATAAAGCATTATAAGCATTTACTTTCCCAAATCCGGTGTAATCATCATATCCAATGCTTAATAGTGGTCCAGTTACATCTGTTGTCGTACTAATCAAAATTGATCGAGCTTCATCTGGATTCAAAGTAGGATCCACACTAAGCATTAATGCTAACACAGCTGAAACAGCTGGGGCTGAAAATGAAGTTCCACTCAAATATTCTAAAGCATTACTGCTGTTCCAAGGTAAATAGATACCTTCTCCATAAGCTACGAGTTCTAAACAATATCCAATGTTTCCATTACTGGAAAATGAAGATAATCCATCAAATTTATTAATAGATCCAACCCCTATAACCTCAGGGTAACGTGCTGGAAAAGTCATTACGTCATCATAAGGGATATAAGGAGGATAGAGTCCAAAATGATCTGCGTAATTACCGCTAGAAGCCACCAAAATGACACCTTGTTGATACGCATATTCAACAGCCGCTTGAAGTGTTGCGTCTGTATCTCCTCCGATACTCATATTGATGATATCAGCGCCACTTTCAACAGCCCATATGATTGCTAACGCAATGTCAGAATTATTTGCATAAACATCAGCATCTTTACTTGGTTCATCAGGGAATACTTTAATAGGCATGATTTTGACACCTGGAGCAATCCCAGTAATAGTTTTACTATTCATTTCAGATCCAATAATCGATGCCACGGCTGTCCCATGACTCCCTCCATCATAGGAAAATTGACCAACATACTGATCCTCCATTAAGAAGGTATTTGAGTCGGCATCCGTTAGAACCGCAGCCCCTAAGACAAATGAATCTAAACTAAAATCAGTTAAAGTAGAGTTAGGATTAACACCAGTATCGATGACTGCAACTACAACATCGGAGTCACCGACGGTGATATCCCATGCTTCATTCATATCGATCTGAGAAAGATACCATTGATCTGTTGAATACTTTGGATCTGTAGGAACTTTCTCCAATTGCATTTGCTTGTCTTTGTAAACGGCTGATACAGAATCACAAGAAGAATATTCTGCGATTCTTTGATTAATAAGCTGACTAGGGACGCTTAGTCGAACAACCCCAATCTGTTCAATAATATTGATTATTTCGTCTTTAATAACGCACGTTTTAAATGCATTTATATTATCTACTTTTATTATCAATATCTCACTGTCTGATGTTATCGTTACTGCCATGGTTTTTTGTGGAGTCCATAATGTAATACACATTAAAAGACTCATTGCCAAGACAAGTATTTTTGATCCATGATTTTTCATATTTTTCCCCATAGGTGATGCCACATCAAAATTATAGTCCTTTAGAAATCGCTTGTATATGAAATCATGATAGGCAAGCCAAAAGTGGCCTAATTCACACTCATCGTATGCAAGAACTGCCCTTCTTATGTGATTTAATGCAATCTTCTCACAATATAAAAACACATAAGAATGATTTGTCCTTAAGATAAGCGAAATATTTTAACGACTCCTTATTTTTTAAGTAAAGTAGTTAAGATGTTCCCATGACCTACGACTTTAAAATGTTCATCTTTGGTGTAATCGGTTTTAGGATCATAATACCCTAAGATCTTGAAATGTTCATCTTTTAGGGTCTGATTCCCATGAGGATCTGTCTCCACATACCCAATGACTTTAAAATGCTCATCCTTTAGCGGTTTTCTGTTCATAGGTGCTCCTTTATTTTTTAAACGTCAGCTCATCTAAGAGACTGACATAAGTCATGATTTGAGATAATACTTTCTCTACGAGATCTTTATCTTTTTTAATGAACTCAGTTTTTGCGACTTGAAGCGTAGAAGAAGATGGGACTATGCCTTTAAGTCTAAGTGCTTCTTCGAAGCTATGTTTAGCTTGTTGATGACGCTCTAAGAGTTTAGGCCCATACTTTTTTATAAACTTAAGCTCAGAAAGATAAGGAATGGTCTCATAGTTAAGACAAACAGCGATCTTCTTATTGTTGACGATCTTGATTTTTAGTTGAGCGAAAGGATAAGCTTCATCTTTGATTTCATCTAAGAAAGTAGACACATTTTCGTTTATAGAATGTCTTGATAAGAGCTCCTCAAGAGAGTCATTTGCCCAAAGATCACAGCTTAAGGTAATCTGTTGGACACCGCCTATTGCACTAAGATCGATCTTTAGCTTGGCTTTTCTCCCAAGACTTTTCTTAATGCTTCTAAAGTCATCAAAGTAAGCACAGAATAAGGTTTCCTTACTTAGAAGAAAATGTTTAGACTTGTTTCTTAAGAATTGATCTATAGACTGGCTTTCTTTTAAAGAGATGATCTCTGATTTAAGTTGAGGATAACTAATGAATCGATGAGCCATTTGTTTTAAAATGGGTTGAAGGACTTCGTTTTGCTGATGGAAATCAGGCAAAATGGCAGTGATAAGATCGCTCCAAGTGATCGATTCAAAATTTGAGTTGATGGCTTTATCCCCATTAATGGTCATATAGAATAAACATTGGTCAATTCGCTTTGAACTGAGTTTAGAGGATAATTTAGTGTCTTTCGAAACATAAGCTTTTACGCTCTTGTCGTTTTTGATTGAAGCTAAGAAATCTTTATCCCCATAACGTTGAGATTGAAAAGAACCTTCACTGGAGAAAAGCTTAGATTCGATGATACATATCTTATCTTGAGTAACCAAGGTAAGATCTGGGATCTGACGCTGATGACGATGAGATTCTTCGACGATTTTTTGATCCTTACTTATCTTACGTTGAGGGATCTTTGTCTCATAGAGAAAAGGATGTCTTAAAAGAAGCTTTGCTTTGGGATCATTCTTTGCCCCAAAGAACTCACAAAAACGAGATCTAAAAAGATCGCTTTCTAAAAAGGCATAATAGATTAGTGCTGTATAGATGTCTTCCTTATCGGAAACTTTTAAATAATCAAAGGTATCAAGGGTCTTACTCATGGTTTTACCTTAGGAGTTTTTGTTTTGGTGAGTGAAAAAGTATGGGCTAAGTCTAAATAATGAAGAAGTGTCTCATCGATGTCTTCTTTCTTCTCAAGGAGTAGATGGATCATCCAACGATGAGGATAAGGATGATCTGTCTGAATGATACGAGGATCCTTAAGTTCAGTATCTAAGCCAAGGGATAAAATCAATTTAGCGTTAGGATGATCTTTGATGGGTTTTAATGGAATCCATACTGCAGCATAAGGATGCGTTGATTTAAAAGCGATCTGTGTCTCTTCGATATGGATTGTAGTCTCTGGAAAACGTGTGATGACAGAGACGACCAAGGCATCAAAAAGATCTTTAGTTAAAGGTGATTTTTCAAAGAAGACTTTTAATGGGGTCGTCATAAGGTCCTATATCTTTTAGTTTACCTTGTTTATAAGCATATGCACCACAAAAGAGTAAGATAATTGTTTAATTTAGAAAGTCAAAGTAATCTGTCTATTATTTCATTAAGTGCAGCAAGAAGATCACGATATGAAATTTTAGATGCATAGGAATATTCATTAGAATACTTAATCCAAATTTCTTGAAGATTAGTACTCGATTTTATTCTTAAAACTCTTTCTTCGATATTATCTAGAGTATTGAAAGTTTGTCTATGAGTCATAGTATTCTTGAATGCTTCAATAAAAACAGACCATTCAATTTGTTGTGTTTTTAATAGAATATATACATCATAAAAGTCTCGTATTCTAGTATTAAGTTCGACTCTACTCAAAATCGTCTCTACTTTCTCAGCTAGTAAGGTTTCTGTGTTATAAGCGAGAATATCGATGGACTTATCATTAAAAGTTTTTCGATAATTGTATTTAATCTCAGATGGCGTAATAACATCTCCAGTTGTTAAATCAATTTGAAGCTTGCTAATAATGGTTTCATAACTCGCTATTACACTAACTCTAAAACCACCATATGTATCTTCTTCCCGAATTGAAGTAATACCTATGAATTTAAAACGGAAATTGTCCTGTATTTCAATTTGGCATATTTCATTAATCGCTTTACTAAGGTCAATCTCAGTTAGTGGATACCCTTTAATGGTTACATCTAAATCCATAGTTGATCTACTTCCTAAACCAACTAGATCAGCAATAAGCAATCCTCCCTTCAAAATAAAAAAAGGTCTATACCTAGATAATGAAAGACGTTCAAGAAAGCACTCAAACATATAATTTTGCAAAATTACTTGTGAAGGCAATCCACTCACTTTTGATAGATTCACGATCTTCGCTTTTAAACTCATCACTTTTGAACTCATAGGATAAGTTCAATATATGTCCTTAATGATCTCTCTCCTTTAAATTTCTTTGAGTAATCACTTAGTAAATAGAAATCTATTTGTTTAGATCTCCCAAAACGTTTTAACGCATCACTAAAAATCTGTTGATCGATTCTACTTTTACTACGAAGGATATCACAAATGGTTCTCTCAGTATTGTAGATTTTGATTGGGTTACCAAAAGATGTTTTTGATTCTACAACACCTAAAAGATGAAACTCATTCTTTATATAGTAGATTTTTAATCGAGAACTTAATTTTTCGCTTATCTTAGTACCGCTAGGAACAGTTACACAATATTTTAATGGCGTTCTATCTGATAAATCATGAAGAAATAAAGCGGTCTCGTGAGAAAAAATAAATTTCTTGTATTTTTTTTGAAGGATATACATCTCGTCTTCTATTGTATCCAGCTGAGTATAAACACCCCTACTTACTCTTTCAAGTTTATTTTCTTTTACCATCTTAGCTAGATATATTCTAGGGATGGATAGTTTATCCAAATCTGAACTAAGCACAGTTCCGTTTTGTTTTTCAATTAATTCTTCTATTTTTTGTAAGTGATCCATAAAGTCTCCTTTACTAATTTACTTATATTATGTCCTTTATAAGTATATTTGTAAATACACTACGATAAAAAAACTGAGCTGAGCTCAGTCTATACAAGTTTATTTCTTAAAGAAAGCTAAGATTTCTGTCTTTTGAGACTCACAATCGGCTTTGCCTAATTCATAGAGATCGTTGACTTGTTCATAGGTGGCTGAGAAACGTTTAGCGCCTGAGTCTTTAGAAGGACGCATATGCATGGCTTTACCTTGATCGACGAGATTTTTGATTTGATCCATTTCTCTATAATAGACTTCTCTTCTGGCTCTGAATTCTTTAAGAAGTTTCTTATGTCTAAAATACAAGACATCTAAAAGAAACTGAGTTAGAGGTGCATTGTCTTTTCTAACGAAATTGACAGGTTTGGTGGTCACGACGAAGAATGAATCAGCGCCTAACTCTTGAGCTCGTGAAACAGGGATCATCGTTCTAACCCCAGCATCCATATAATATTTCTTACCGATCTTCACGTTTCTTCCTGCGATCGGCAATACACAAGCTGCTTTTAACCACTTAAGATCAACAGAAAGATCTTTCTGTGTTTTCCATAAGACATCTTCTTCTTTGAGATCATAGACCCCATACTCAATAAGAGGTTTGATTTTTAAGATACGCTCTGGAATCAAATTGACCTTGATAGGTAATACTGTATTAAACAAATAGTCATAACCTACAGGTTGACCTTCAAATAGAAGAGGTTGTATTCCTGTATTACGTGGGGAAACTGAATAAGTTGTCGCACAATCATGAAGCATATCGATGTCTTTTAGACCTGTACAGATCGCAAAAAGAGCCCCGGAAGAGATGCCTACATGCATATCGAATTCAATCTTATTTTCGATCAACCATGAACATACACCCGCTGTATATGCCCCTCTTAATCCTCCGCCTTCTAGTACCAATGCTTTTTTCATAAGTTCTCCTTATAAGACGCTGTTGAAGACATTCAACAGCATACGTCCAAGTTTAATCAATGGATTCACAGCCATAGCTTCCTCATAAGTGACCTCATGAGAGACTTCTAAAGTCTCTAGGAAGTCTTTCTTCATCGTGAGTAGGCTCTTAGAGTAGGTAATCAAGGCTCCACATTCAAAATGCATATAATAGCTTCTAAAGTCGAGGTTACTTGTCCCAACGATGGCCATGACATCATCTGCCAACATGACTTTCCCATGGACAAAGCCTGGGGTATATTCATAGATCTTGACTCCTGCTTTCGTCAAGACTTCATAATTGCTTCGGGTTACTGATAAGACATACCATTTATCTGGGATATGAGGTACCAAGATCCTTACGTCTACCCCGCTTTTTGCGGAGAGGATCAAAGAAGTGATCATCTCATGACCTATGACTAGATAAGGTGTCATGATGTAGAGATAATGCTCAGCCACATTGATGAGACTTAAGTGTACGCTTTCAGCGACAAGTTCTTCATCGGTAGGAGAATCAGAAAACATTTGAACGAAACCTTCACCTTCTAAAGGTTTGTTTTTTACGTTATAGGCTTTAAAGTCGATGGTCTTCTTACTAAGGTGTTGATAGAAGTGAAGAAACATAACGCTTAATGAATAAACCGCATTGCCTTCGATCTGTATGGCTGTATCTTTCCAATGACCAAAACGAGTGATCTTATTGATGTATTCATCAGCGATGTTGATGCCTCCGATGAAACCGATCTTCCCATCGATGACAGCAATCTTACGATGATCTCGGTTATTCATATAGATGGCCAATACAGGTCGTATAGGATTGAAGAAATACAATTCGACCCCTGCTTTTCTCATCTCAACTTTAAAGGATTTAGGTAGTTTAAGGGCACCAAAATCATCTAGGATGACTTTGACTTCTACCCCTTCTTTGACCTTATCGATTAGGACCTTCTTTATACTATCCAACATAAAGCCTTCTTTAACGATAAAGTACTCTAAGAAGATAAACTTCTTAGCGCCTTTTAAGGCTTCCATCAAAGCGATATATTTACTTTCACCTGTAGGATAATAAGTGACTTTTGAGTCATCATAGACGGGATACTCTGTGTTATTGAAGAGATAATTGGAGATCTTGAATGAACGAGGACAAACCTCACTGAGTTCATCCAAAGGGGCTTGTTTTTGGATCAATAAAGGTTGTTTGTTTAAAGATAGATAATTGACTCCGCTTCTTAGATCCTTAGGGACTTTTCTTCCCCCAAACATCAGATAAGTGGTTACTCCGATCAAAGGCACAGTCAAGATCAAAAAGATCCATGAGAGCTTATAAGATGGGTTCATTTTAGAGTTGATGATGAAGACAGAGATGATGACTCCTAAAGAAGAGACGATGATGTAGACGACAGGAATAAAGTTAGATAACTGATACATAAACAAATACACCAAAAACAGTTGAAATAGAACCAAGATACTTACAGTAAAAGACTTTGAGGTTATTTTTCTTAAAAGGGATCTCATTTTATAACCTATAGTTATCGATGATGTTTAAAGGTAATCCATCGATGATCTCATTGATGGTTTGGATACGATCATCTTCTAATAAGGTCGTTGGATGATGAGCATCATAGCCATAGACACAGATCGTGTCATATCGACTGATGATCTCCCAAAATGGACGATAAGGATAGACATAAGCCAAACCATCTTTAAAAGGTTTATGGCCGTATCGTATCCCATTGAGATTGAGTTCTAAAGGAAGCTTCGTCTTTTGAGCACATTGGGCGATCTTATGGGCAGCTTGGATACAAGCCTCTGACCAGTCTCTTCTTCCGATCATAAAATAATCAGGATGGGCTACATAAGAGACAACACCACTTTCCATGGCTTCACATAAAAGATCTGCGTATTTTGAGACATCTTCATCGTTGGCGTAACTGTCGAGATCATTGTCTAAAAAGGTCACATTGTGTTGACCGACGATGAGATAATCGACACGTTTAAGTAGCTCTTTATAATAGTTAAGATATTGAGGGAAATACTCGATCTCAAAACCAACAAGGATCTTGATCTGATCTTTATATTTTTCTTTAAGAGATAGAATAGATGAGATATATTCATCGGTTTGATCCATCTCCATACGATCACTTAAGATATGTATTCCTTCATAAGGCACATGGTCAGAAAAACCAAGGATCTTAAAATGAGCATCGATGGCACTTCTTACATATTGTTCATCGCTGCCTCTGGCGTGGCCGCAACGAAGGGTGTGGGTGTGGTAATTGGCATCCATAGGTTTATTATACCTAAAAACTCACTCTAAGTGCTTGATGAATAGCGCTTTTTCGCGATCACCTTGAAGATAAAGCTCATGATTTACTGGAACTTCTTTGGTTCCGATAAAACTAGCCCCACATAACTCACAGGTCCTATACGAAGCGATGTTGTCGGTATTACAGGTAATAAGGACTTCCTTCATCCCAAAAACTTTGGCTTGTTTAAACAAAAGCAAACAGGCTTTGGCTGCGTAATGATGTCCTCGATAGGGTAAATAGATAGAATAACCGATATGACCTGCCAAATCGATGGTGGTCCCTGAGCCTAATCTAAGGTCACATCTTCCTACGATCTTATCTTTGGTTTCGATGTCATAGATAAAAGAGGTGCCCCATCCATTCTTCGATGAATCCACATGTTTACCTGCGAAATGTAGACGGATCTCACCGTCATCTAGTTGAATCTTTCGTTTAAAAAGCATACTTACTTATAGTATATCAAGATAAGTCAAATAAAAAACAGGCATCGCCTGTCATTATGAAACTAATGCTTGATCTAAGACTCTTTTTACGTCTTCTTTCTTCATGATGCCTTCAAAGAGCTTGGTCTTATTCATATAAAAGGTAGGCACAAGATAATAATCATAACTGTTCGCTAAAGCACGATCTTTTCTTTCATCGATGAGATCGATCTCTATGGTTTTATACTTAGGATCTTCATTTTGAAGTTCCGCAAGATATTTTCGTGCACTGATACAATAAGGACAGCTTTCTAAGATGAATAAGGTAAGTTTCGGCATAGTGGTTCTCCTTTACGATGACATCATTATATCGTAAACAAAAATAAGTTCTTTAGAACTGACCAATATAAAGTTGGTTCTTTATCCAAAAGGATTCATTTACTATAATACTACCTAATCACCAATGTGACTTTCTTACCTAATGCCAAATAAATCTTATTGACTGTTTCTAAAGATGGAGAATGACTACCACTTAAAAGTCGGCTCAGATTCGATTGTTTCATCTCAATGAATTGAGCCAATTGCGTTCGAGTTAATTGATGATCAATTTGAAACTGAATGAGGTCTCGAATAAATGCATACTCTAGCTCATTTTCCATTTCTATTTCTCGATAGTGTGGATCTTCTCTGAATTCATTTCTTAGTTTTTCTAAATTTGTCATATCATGTATCTCACTACTCTATTTATATCATATTTGATATATTTATCAAATATAAAATTATAGATTAGTGCTATGTGTAAACGCTTTGCTTGTGTAAGTGAGTACTCTTTTCTATAATGACTCTAGGAGAAGAACATGAAACTTGAACTCTATGAATCTCATTCGTTTAATCCTTATGAAAATCTAGGGGCAGAAGCTTATCTATTAGAAACCTGTCCACCAGATACTTTACGTTTTTATCTCTGGCAAAATGCCCATACCGTTGTTATCGGTAAGAATCAACATGCCCCATCGGAAGTCTTTGTCCAAGCCCTTCAAAATGATGAAGGTACCTTAGCGAGAAGATCATCTGGTGGTGGTGCTGTTTATCATGATCTAGGTAATCTTAACTTTACTTTTATTGCGCCTACAGGCATCTTCGATATCCAAAAACAAATGGAGATGATTGCCTTGGCTTTGCGTCACGCAGGGGTCAATGCCCAAGTCAATGGAAGAAATGATATTGAGATCGATGGAGCTAAAGTATCAGGTAATGCCTTTGCCCATTCATTGAATAGACATCTTCACCATGGTACTTTATTGGTCAATGTCGATAAGATGAAGCTAGCGAAATATCTCAATGTGAATCCTAAGAAGCTTAAACGTAAGAATGTGACTTCAGTGGCTGCTCGTATCGTCAACTTAAGAGAACTCATCGATATCGATATCCAAAAACTAAAAGATCTCTTATTTAGATCGGCTGAAGAATACACAGGGACCTTAGGTAGTATGATGGATTTCCCTAGTGAAAAAGCAAAGGCCTATATGAGTCAATATGCCTCGACGGAATGGTTGTTTCCTGAACCAGCGAAAGAGAATCTTGTCTTTGAGGAAGCTTATGATTTTGGTTTATTAAAATGGTTCTTTGAGAGCCAAGATGGAGTGATCATTAAGAATTCTTTATGGTCAGATGTGATGGATACCCAATGGATAGATAACTTACAAGTTCATATCAATGGATGTGAGAATACAGAAAAGGCCATCGCTCAACGTTTAAGATCTTTCAAAGATGAGCTTCATAAAGATGACCTACAACAGATCATCGCTACTTTCGAAGCTTTGGCTTCAGTTAAACATTAAATGAAAAAAAGGCACCGCAGATGCCTTTTTTCATTGCCTAAAATCCTACAGGGGAACTGTATTTCAGGATTGAAGATAAACTACGTTTGAGCTAGGTCCATAGACTTTAATCTTATTGACCGTGGTATACGCTCTCACTTTATAATAGGTGCTGGTCTTTAGACCTACCTTACTTACGTAAGTGGTTGTATTGACCGCAGAGATGACTTTATAGGTGCCTGCATAAGATGTTGAAGAACTGATCTCATAACTACTTGCGCCTGCTACTTTAGCCCAGCTTAAGGTATTGGTGCCTTTTACAGTTTTACCTTTTAAGGCAACTGCAGCAAACGAAGGCGTTAAACTTAAGGATGCATAATCGGAATAGGTCTTTTTAGAACCACTGCTGATATAGGATCTTACTTTTAGATAGATTGGGGTTCCTACGCTTAAGGCTTTGATCGTTGCGCTTGTTTTAGAACCAAGGTAAACCACTTT
>Ga0247840_10002143_pt1 | contig 35914 bp, 32 predicted proteins | sample LaCruzMarch2015__FD_192404 | JGI IMG/M metagenome (GOLD analysis project Ga0247840, IMG submission 192404) | Freshwater microbial communities from meromictic Lake La Cruz, Castile-La Mancha, Spain - LaCruzMarch2015_17m | ecosystem: Environmental > Aquatic > Freshwater > Lake | place: Spain...
CGCCGAAGCACGAACTCCTGACGAACTTGTCACCGCCATTGGTAACGCCCTCGCCAAAGTCACTGCCAAAGATGCCCTCGGTTGGTTTGTCTCTTGCGGCTATAGCTTTTGTTGAACCGCTCTAAGCCTGATGGACGGTGCGCCGCAAGTCAGACGCTCGTGAGTGCCTGAGCTGCGGCTGCGATGTGCGCGGGGGTCGTTCCGCAGCAACCACCGATGATGCGCGGGCCGAGGGATGCGATCGTGATGGCGGCCGACGCGAAGTCCGCCGGGGTCAGGGAATACACCTGCTCGCCGTCAACAAGTTCTGGGAGACCGGCATTCGGAAGAACCGCGAGCGGAGGCTCCGTCGGGATGCCGGATTTGAGAAGGGTGATGAGTTCGCCGGGGCCGTTGGAGCAGTTCATCCCGACGATTTCCGCGTCGTTGCGCCGGAGCTTGTCGAATGCCTCTGCGATGGTTGTGCCATCCGGCAGGCGGCCGGTTTTGTCGAATGCCATCGAGCAGACCGCCGGGCAGTGGTGGAGGGAATATTTTACCTCCAGCGCGAGGATGAGTTCCCCGAGATCCTGGAATGTTTCCAGAAAAATCATCTGTGCCCCGCCGTCCAGAAGGGCGCCGATCTGGGCACGAAACAGGGCGGATTTTTCGGCGTCGGAGAGATCCGGATCGCCGAGCGGTCCGACGCTCCCAGCGACCGTGACGCCGAGTCCCTTGACGGCCTGCCGTGCAATCTGGGCGGCCTGCCAGTTGATTTCGTTGACGCGGTGGCCGAGACGGAATTTTCCGAGGTGGAGGGAATTTGCACGGAAGGAATTTGTGCGGATGATTTTCGCGCCAGCTGTCGCGTAATCCGAATGGATCTGCGTGACAAGCTCTGGAGACTCGATGCAGAGGGCCTCAAGGCACGATCCCGGATCCGCGCCGCGTTCGATGAGAAGGGTGCCCATCGCTCCATCGGCCAGAACGATTTCCCTGTCGATCCGCTCAAGAAGGCTCATGCCACTTTCCTTCTGCGCGCAACCAGCAGCCAGGAGGCTGCATAAGTTGCCACGCAGAAACCCAGCGTGACAAGGAGCGAGAGACCAAGCGACGGAATGTCCTTCTCGGCCGGGCTGCCGAGCGCCTGCCGGATCGCCGCCACTCCGTAGGTCACGGGATTGAGTGCGCCGATCCACCCGATCACCGGGTTTCCGCCGTGCAGTGGGAACAGAGCGCCGGAGACCATCCAGAGAGGCATTAGAACAACGTTCATGATCGCGTGAAATCCCTGAGTCGAATCCATCGGCCAGGCCACCAGAAAGCCGAGCCCAGTCATGCTGAACCCGACCAATACAAATGCTGCGACCAGAGCGGGAAGTGAATCGAGAGGGAACGAAATGCCCGCGAACGGAGCCAGGACGCAGAAGAGTGCGGCCTGCCCGACCGCGAGCGTCGTGCCGCCGAGGAACTTTCCGAGAACAATCGCGCCTGGCGAGACCGGTGCCACGAGCACCCCCTGCAGGAACCCCTCACGCCGGTCCTCGATGACCGAGATCGTCGAAAAGATGGCCGTGAAGAGCATGATCAGGACAAGGGTTCCCGGGAAAAAATATGCGCCATAGGACATCGCTTCACCGCCTCCCGGGCGGAAGGATGGGCTGAATCCGGCCCCGAGCAAAATCCAGAAGACCAGCGGGGTCACGAGGGCGCTGATGATCCGGTTACGTTGGCGGAGAAATCGCACGACGTCGCGGTGCCACAAGGCAGCCGCAGGTCTCCAGAGATGCATGTCAGTCATTGAGGCGCTTTCCGGTTTTGAAAAGGAAGACATCCTCCAAGGAGGGTTTTGAAATGGTGATGGAGTCGATGGCATCCGGCATCGCGGCGGAGAGTTGGGCCGCGACAGCGTGGGCTTCGGTGGCGGACGCTCGCACCTCTCCCTCGAGCGAGTGCGGAACCAGACCGCATTCCACGCGCAGAAACTCCGAGACAGCGGATGCGTTGCCTGTGGCCACGCGGAGGACTTCCGGGCCGGCCTCTGCAAGCAGCGTTGCGGGGGCATCCACGGCTACGAGGCGTCCTGCGCTCATGATTCCCACACGGTCCGCGCGGGCGGATTCGTCCATGAGGTGGCTGGTGAAGACAACCGTCATTCCGTGAGCCGAACGCAAATTTCCGATCAGTGCCCAGAGATCCATGCGAGCTGACGGATCGAGGCCGGTTGAGGGTTCGTCGAGGAGGAGAATTTCCGGGCGGGTAAGCAGGCACTTGGCGATTTCCACGCGGCGCTGTTGACCGCCCGAGAGTGTCTCCACGAGGCTGTCGAGTTTGTCTTCGAGACGGAGAGCTGCGGCGAGTTCGACAATCCGGGATTTGAGGGAGGTTCCGTGCATTCCGTAAAGAGCGCCTCCGTAGAGGAGGTTCTCCCGCGAGGTGAGTTTTTTGTCCAGGCTCGGGGATTGGAAAACCACGCCGATTTTCGCCCGCACGGCCGCTGGCGAGTGGACGGCGTCAAAGCCGCCAACGAATGCCGACCCGCTGTCGGGAGCGATCAGGGTCGTGAGGATCCGGAAAAGCGTTGTCTTTCCGCTGCCGTTCGGGCCAAGCAACGCGAAGAGCTCGCCCGGTGGTATCTCAAGATCGAGCCCTGGCAGGACGGTGAGATCGCCGAACTTTTTGACGAGTCCTTTTGCTGATACGGCGTTCATTCGATTTTGAGCGAGCTGATGGCATCCATCACCCGGTCGCTGAGGTTCTGGTAGGTTTCGCGGGACGTCGAGGCAATTTCCTCAGGGGAAAAATGGATCGCTTCGCCCAGGACGACGGTGATCTGGGGGAAGTGGAGGTGCTTGCTGTTTTTCGGAAACGCGTCGAAGGAGCCGAAGATCCGCATCGGCAGAACGGGGGCCCCGGTCTTGGCGATGACGAGCCCGATTCCGGCCCGTGCGGGCTGAAGCTGCCCGTCTTTCGATCTTGTCCCTTCAGGGAAAAGGACGACTCCGTTGCCCTGTTTGATTTTTTTGATGACGTCGCGGAGGGCGGACATGTCATTGCCGTCGCGCTCGACGGGAATGACGTTCATGGCCGGAAAAAGCGGACCGAAGAACGGCCACTTGAGAAGCGTCTTGCGGGCGAGGTAATAGACGCCCCGGCGGCTACAGATGCCCGCGAGCGGCGGATCAAAAAAACTCGCGTGGTTGACCGCAAGGATGAGAGGGCCGCTCTCGATCATCCGCTCAGGATGGACGACGCGCATGCGGAAGCACAGCCAAGCGAGCAGCTTCGCGAGGTTGTAAAAAATGTTGTAGACGAGGCTCATTTCGGAGCGATTCCGCTCTGGCGGAGGATGTCGAGGATTGCGTCCACCACGCCGTCAAGGGTCAGATGAGAAGTGTCCACGACCCGGGCATCGGGAGCGATTTTGAGGGGAGCGGCCTTGCGCGAGGAGTCCAGCTTGTCACGATCGGCGATCTGGTCCGCCCCTCCCTCGGCCTCGCGGCGCTGCTGGCGGATTTCCGGCGAGGCATCAAGATAGAATTTGTAGGGAGTCTCCGGGAATACGGCGGTGCCGATGTCGCGGCCCTCCATGACCAGCGGGCAGTCCTTTGCCAATGCCCGGAGGCGGCTTGAGATCAATGCGCGCACCGCAGGCACGGCTGAGACAAGCGAAACATGGCGGTTCACGCTGCTGTCGCGGAGGGCTTCGTCCGGATTGGCATTATTGATCCGGATGAAGGATTCCCGGTTTTCCCCGATTCCACAGACAACATCCGTGCCGGCGAGCGCGGCTTCGACGATATCTGCCGAGGCGGTGTTCGTGCCCCGCTGAAGAAGATCCCACGTCACCGCGCGATACATGGTGCCGGAGTTCACGTAGGCAAATCCGAGCCGCTGTGCGAGGTGGCGCGAGACGGTGCTTTTTCCGGAGGCGGCGGGGCCGTCGATGGCAATGACGGTCATGCTTTTTTCCGGCGCCGGGTTTTGCTGCTGCTGAGCGAGGAGATCACAGGAGTGCGGCGGCCGATGCCGGTGCCTTTCTGGATTTTTTTCAGCGTTTCGAAAAATGTGGGATACGACGTCTGCACGCAGGCGGTGTCCTCGATGACGGTTTCCCCCGATGCGAACAGGCCGGCAACGGCGAATGCCATCGCAATGCGGTGGTCGCCGAAGCTCTGCATTCGGGCCCCCTTGAGCGGTTTGCCACCCGTGATGGCCATGCCGTCCGGGAACTCCTCCACCTCGACGCCCATGGCGCGCAGGTTCGTGGCAACGGCCGCGATCCGGTCGGTTTCCTTCACGCGCAATTCCTTGGCATCGCGGATGACTGTGGTGCCCTCTGCCAGCGCGGCTGCGACCGCGATCGCGGGAATCTCATCGATGACATTCGGGATTTCAGCGCCCCGCACCTCGGTGGCATGAAGCCGGATCCCTTTGATATCCACATTACCGGCAGGCTCCCCATGTGCGGAAGTTTCGACGACCTCGCGGATTCGCGCGCCCATCCGGATGAGGACGTCGATAATTCCGGTGCGTGTCGGATTGAGGCCGACATCCTTGACGAGCAGTCGCGACCCGGGCTGGGCAGCCGCGGCAACGAGCCAGAACGCGGCGCTCGAGATGTCGCCGGGCACGCGGAAATCCCGCGATTCCGGGATCTGTCCGCCGTCGAGCGAAATCCGGATCTCCTTGAGCTTGCGTCCGACCGGGCAGGTTCCTTCCCAGACTTCCTCGCGCCGGAACTTGATCAGGAAATATTCAAACATCCGCTCGGTGTGGTCGCGCGACCGAACGGATTCGATGACGGTCGTCGTGCCTTTGGCGAAGAGCCCCGCCAGGAGAACCGCGCTTTTGACCTGCGCACTGGCGACCGGAAGCCGGTAGGTGATGCCTTCGAGCGGGCCGCCTTCGATAGTGAGGGGAGGGCACTGTTTTTCTCCCTCAGCCTGCAGCCGCGCCCCCATTTCCTGGAGAGGTTCGATGACGCGCCGCATCGGACGTTTTGAGAGCGAGGGGTCTCCGGTCATCCGTGAGCGGAATTTTTGCGGGGAGAGGAGTCCCGCCATGAGGCGCATCGTGGTCCCGGAATTTCCGCAGTCGATGTCGCCTTCGGGAGCATGAAAAACTCCCCGGTTGCCTTCGACGATGACTGTGCCGGGCTCGGGGGTTTCGATTTCCACACCGAGTTGGCGCATCGCCCGCGCAGTGCTCCTGCAATCCTCCCCCTCGAGAAAATTTGTGATCGTGCACCGACCGTTGGATATCGCGGAAAGGAGCACCGCGCGGTGGGAGATGCTTTTGTCACCGGGAACGGTCAGCTCCGTTTCAATACGGGGAGCGCGGCGGACCTTGAGGATGTTTTTTGCGGCGGACTTCATGCGGATTCCTCCGACCGCAGGGTTCTGGCGGTGCGCAAAAATGCTTCGACGGCCCCGCGGTCGCCACGCAGCACCGCAGTTTTCAGCGCCTCGAAATGTTCCTGCAAGTCGGCGATGCCGGCGGCAACTTCCTTCCGGTTATCGAGAAAGATTTCCGCCCAAAGGCTTTCGGGACCGCATGCGATACGTGTGGAATCCCGGAATCCGCTGCCTGCCAGCGAGGCAAAGGAACGGTCTTTGTCGAGGGCAGCATGCACGAGCGCGGCGGCTGCCGCATGAGGCAGATGGCTGACGCGTGCCACCGCCTCATCATGTGCCGCCGGGGGCATTTCGCGTAGGCGGCAACCAGCTGCCGACCACATTCCGCGGACAGCCTCAAGCGCTGCGGCATCAGAATTTTCCGTTGGGGTCAGAATGCAAAGCGCCCCGTCATAGAGATCCGCGCGGGCCGCAGCGATGCCGCTTTGCTCGGATCCCGCCATCGGATGAGCCCCGATGAAACGCCCTCCGAGAACCGGTTCCAGCGATGCGACGATCCGGGATTTCACACTTCCCGCGTCCGTGACCGGGGTTGATGGAGAAATCAGGCCGGCCAACCGCTCCCCGGACTCCTCAATGGCCCGTGGTGATATGCAAAGCACCACGATGTCAGCCCCATGAACTACTGCGGAAAGATCCGTTGAAACGGTACAGTTTGGAAGCGCTGCCTCCACCGCTGGCACAGATTCTGCCCGGCGGGTCCAAAGGGATACAGCCCACGGCGCGTCACCGCGCCGCAAGGCCATTGCCAGTGATCCGCCGATCAGGCCGGGGCCGAGAATCGCGGCTTTCCGGCTCAGGGAACGAGAAAGATCTTGCCCGAATACGGGCATTTCACCTCGGTGCCGGGAGGAAATCCACGGACGTCCACATAGCCGGCATACGGGGAGTGCGGGCTGGTCACAAAACCGGGTTTGCCCGGAACAGGAGTTCCGTAGGACATTTCACGCGAAGGAGCCGCTGCTGTCGATGTCGGGGCCGGTGTTGGCGTCGGGGCCGCAGCAATCGTTTCCTCCACCGGAGGGGTCGGCATCGCATTGGGGTCCGGTGTCGGATTCGGCGTTGCGAATTTCGTGCTTGCGGAATCGCCCTCCGTGCCGTGGTAACCGAACCGGTTCCGTCCGTTTGAAGAGTTGGATTTTTCGGTTTGCTCGCAGGCTGCGAGAGCCACAGCCAGCACACAGCCGGTCACGATCATCGAAGATGGTTTCATATGCGTTGTTAACCACATAGAGAGTCACGGAAACCGCCGCGATTCAATGCAAATTTCGGGTTTCTCTCAGGATTGGTGTCCGCGACAGGCGAAGCAGGCAAGGATTGCGTCCAGAACCGGGGTGTGGCCCGGGTGATTCCGGGGATGTCACGATAGGAGAGCCGGGAGTTATTTTCTTCCGGGAAGAGCGATGCCGACGGAATCCAGGATGATCTTTCGGTCGCGATAGAGGGATCCGACGGCTTGCTTGAAGGCCTTTTTGCTGACTCCGAAGGCGGCCCGGATTTCCTCCGGGGTGCTTTTGTCGTGGAAGGGGAGGTTGCCTCCGGCGGAGGTGAGGGCTTCGAGGATTCGAGCGGTGAGCGGCTTGATGCGGGCAAATCCGGAGCGGTCGAGCGAGAGGTCGATTTTGCCGTCCGGGCGAACCGTGCGGACGAAGCCGTTGAGCCGGTCTCCGATGCGGAGCGGGCCCGCGAGATCCGAGTCGTAGAGCAGGCCCCAGTGGGAATTTTCGACAATCGCGCTGTAGCCGAGCGGAGTCTCTCGAGCGATGAGGAGATGCACGGGCTGCTCCGCGGTGTAACTTGCTGGTGCGAGGTCGAGCCAGCGGTCGATCCGTTCGCTGGCCACGATGCGGTCCGATTTTTCGTCGATGAAGACGCGGACGATCACGAGCCCTCCCTCGCGGGGAAAACTGACCTGCTCGCGCCTTGGCAGAAGAAGATCCTTGCTCAACCCCCAGTCGAGAAATGCGCCGATGCCGGGCTTCACGCCCTGGACTCTGAGCAGCGCGAAGTCGCCAACCATGGCGAGCGGCACCTCGGTTGTCGCGACGAGCCGGTCCTCCGAATCGCGGTAAACAAAAACGTCCAGCACCGCACCCGGAGCCGCGTTTTCCGGAATATACCGGCGCGGAAGCAGAATTTCCCCGAGGTCTCCTCCGTCCAGATAACATCCTGGCGTGGCCTCGCGCACGATCGCAAGCCGGTTGCGTTTGCCGAGATCTGCCATAAGCCCCTACTTTTTTTCCGACTTCCGGTTCTGGAAGCGTGAGAGCGTCGAGCGGACAGCCATCTCCTGGCGCCGCTGGTCCGCGAGCTGCGCGGTGCGGTCGGCGGTGCCGGATGAAGCGGCGGATCTTTTGGATTTCCTTGGCGGGCGGTGTGGCATGGATCCAGTGTCGCCTCATCGGAACCAAAACAAAAGCGGGAATCCCACCATGACGAAGAGGCTCCATGCCGCGTAAGCGGGGAGGTAGGCGACAATCCAGTTTTCGATAGCGTCGAAGTCCCGGCTTTTCCGAATGAACCGGATGTAATGGAACAAAATGCCGGCGAGGTGGAGAAAGATCAGCAGGTTAGCGCCGAGGACGGCCATCCGGTTGGGAGTCAACCCTTCCGACGCTGTCCGGAATACTATCGCCGAGAGTGCCACAGCATCGATGAGCAGAGTGACAAAAACCAACGCGATATTCATCATATCCGTCACGCCCGAGGAGTCCTTTCGGCCGCGTTCCGAAACGGAGAAGACGCAAAGGCCAAGAACGATGAGGAGCAGCATGTTGAAGGCGATCAGAAAGTCCCTGTCAGTAAACGGACTCCTGTGCTGAAGAATCATAGCGACCAGATAGGCCACAACCATGACAAGAAAAAGGGGCGTGAATACCTTGGCCAGAAGCGGAGTGATTTTGAACTGGTCTCCGACAACTCGGTCGATGAGCAAGGTGGCTACGACGGGTGCCGCCACCGCCCCATAGACGACGACATTTGACATATACCAATCCGAGATATCCAGACCAATCAGATGGAAGAGGGCGGCCGTCAGCCCGGTGAGAACCATTCCTCCAAGCAGAATCATGGTGGTGTAGATGAGGAGCTCTCCATTGTATCGCAGGTAGTCCATCCGCGCCGGGAGGGAGCGCCAATTTCCACCGGCAAAAGCGATCCCAAGCAGCGACCAGAAAAAGAACGGGGCATAAATGCAGGCCAGAAGAATGCTTGCCGAATTCGGGCGGTCGGGGAGCAGGTTGAGAAACAGAAGCGAGCCGGACAAAATCAATAAGAGGATGGCGGCTGAGTGTCCCCGGCACGGTTTCTGGATGCAGAAGTAAGCCGTCAGCGTCCCGACCATGATGCCGCAGAGGTTTCTGGGATAGAAAAGCTCCCCGGAAATCGGGAGGAGGATCGGCAGCTTCGCCAGCGTTCCGGCGATCAGCGACAAGGACACAGTCAGCCAAATGTCACGCGCGTGCAACAGCTTCGCCACAGACGAGACAGCCGCCTTTTCGTCAAAAAACAACCGCTCGTGCCAGACTTGCAGAACACTCGAATCCGGCAGTTCGTCAAAAGCTTCGCGCAAGGCAGTTGCGAACTCCTTCGGACTCTTGCGGTAGAGAATTTCCAAGTCTTTGGGAGAGCCCTCCGCTGCAAGGATCCGGTCTTTCATGTCTGAAGGCTGCCATCCTATACGGGATTTGCAACGTTCGAAGGTTGTCATCCTCATTGACCGCCCGAGGGAGGCCTGTCATGAAGGGCGCTCCAACCATTTACCACCATGAAACTCGAAGGAAAATCCGCACTTATCACCGGCAGCGCACAGGGAATCGGGCAGGCGATCGCACTCCGCCTCGCCCAGGAGGGAGCTGACATTCTCATCGACGACCGTCCGGGCAACAAGGGAGCCGACGAGACGAAGGCTCAGATCGAGGCGCTCGGCCGCAAGGCGGTGGTGCTGGGCGGCGATCTCGCGAACACGGCCGATGACCGGCGCCTGATCCAGCAGGGCGTCGAGGCGCTCGGGAAAATCGATATTCTCGTCAACAACGCGGGAGTTGAGAAGCATGCCGACTTCTGGGATGTCACCGAGGAGGAATTTGATTTCGTCCTGAAGATCAACCTGCGCGGGACGTTTTTCCTCACACAGGATTTCGTGAACCACCTCCGCGAGACGAAGCGCCCGGGGAAAATCATCAACATCAGCTCGGTGCACGAGGAGCTGCCCTTCCCGCACTTCTCGACCTACTGCGCGAGCAAGGGGGCGCTCAAGATGCTCTGTCGCGACCTCGCCATCGAGTTGGCTCCGCTCGGCATCACCATCAACAACATCGCACCGGGTGCGATCCAGACCCCGATTAACACGAAGCTCCTGAACTCGCCCGACCTTCTGAAGGCGCTCCTCGCGAATATCCCGATGAACCGTCTCGGCACGGGAAGCGATGTCGCTGGCGTGGCGGCGTTCCTTGCCTCATCCGATGCCGATTACATTACTGGCACGACGGTTATCGTGGATGGCGGTCTGCTCTGGAACTATTCCGAGCAGTAGGCCCCCCTACGATTTCAGCTTGAAGGCGCAGACGGAGAGCGGTGGGAGATCGATGAGGATCGAGTGGGGTTTTCCCTGCCAGGCCCAGTGCTCGTCCGACCAGCTTCCGCCGTAATTTCCGACGTTGCTGCCGCCGTAGGTCTGGGCATCGGTGTTGAGGACCTCCTGGTAGTAACCGTGGTGGTTCACGCCGACCCGGTAGGCGCTGCGGACGATCGGAGTTGCATTGACGATGAAGACGATGTCCGACCCGGTTTTGGATTTCCGCATGAACGACCAGACCGTGTTGTCGGCGTCGTGAAAATCGATCCACTCGTATCCGTCGTAGCTGTCGTCGAGTTCGTGGAACGACGGCTCGTTTGTGTAAAGCCAGTTGAGGTGCTGGACGAGCCGGCGGAGCCCGTCGTGCAGCGGGAACTGGTTGAGGTGCCAGTCGAGGCTCTGCCCGTGCTGCCACTCGTGCCACTGGCCGAATTCCATTCCCTGGAAAATCAGCTTTTTCCCCGGGTGCGCCCACATCCAGGCGAGGAACATCCGGCAGTTGGCGAACTTCTGCCACAGGTCGCCCGGCATCTTGTCGATGAGCGAGCCTTTCCCATGGACGACCTCGTCGTGGCTGAGCACGAGGACGAAATGTTCCTGGAAGGCGTAGAGCATCGAGAACGTGATGTCCCCCTGGTGATACCGCCGGTGGATCGGGTCCTTGCTGATGTAGCGGAGGCTGTCGTTCATCCAGCCCATGTTCCACTTGAACCCGAACCCGAGCCCGCCGGTGTAGGTCGGGCGCGATACGCCAGGCCACGCGGTGGATTCCTCAGCGATCATCGTGATTCCGGGGAACCGGTCGTAGCAGACCTCGTTGCAGCGTTTCAGGAAGCTGATAGCGTCGAGGTTTTCACGGCCTCCGAAGCAGTTCGGAATCCACTCGCCGGGCTTGCGCGAGTAGTCGAGGTAGAGCATCGAGGCGACCGCATCCACGCGCATCCCGTCGATGTGATACTCGTCCATCCAGAAAAGCGCGTTGCCGATCAAGAAGTTTTTCACCTCGTTCCGGCCGTAATTGAAGATGAGCGTGCCCCAGTCCATATGCTCGCCGAGCCGCGGGTCCTCGTGCTCGTAGAGGCAGGTCCCGTCGAAGCGCGCGAGCCCGTGTGCATCCTTCGGAAAATGTCCGGGCACCCAGTCGAGAATCACGCCGATCCCCTCCTGATGGCAGCGGTCCACAAAATGCCGGAACTCGTCCGGATTCCCGTGCCGGCTGGTCGGCGCGTAGTAGTTCACGACCTGATACCCCCATGACCCGTCGAACGGGTGTTCCATCACCGGGAGAAGCTCGATGTGAGTGAACCCGAGTTCCTTGACATACGGGATGAGCCGGTCGGCAAGCTCCAGATAGCTCAGGAAACGATTTTCCTCCTCCGGGATCCTCTGCCATGATCCGAGGTGGACCTCATAGATGCTCATCGGGGTGGAGTAGGGGTCGCGCTGGCGGCGCTTTTCCATCCACTCGGAATCCGACCAGCTGAACCGGTTGAGGTCAAAAACCATGCAGCCGGTCTCCGTGGTGTGCTGTGCAAAAAACGCATACGGATCGGTTTTCAAAAAGACCTCCCCGTGCGGCCCGCGGATCTCGAATTTGTAATGAGCGCCCTCGTGCACGCCAGGCAGGAAGATTTCCCAGACTCCGGCGGGAACCATCTTGCGCATCGGGTGGATGCGCCCGTCCCAGCCGTTGAAGTCGCCGGCGACGCTGACCCGCTGGGCGGATGGTGCCCAGACCGCGAAGTGGACGCCCTGCATGCCCCCGATCTCCATCACATGCGCGCCCAGCTTTTTGTAAACGTCGTAGTGGGTGCCCTCGTTGAAGAGGTAGATGTCCATCTCCCCGAGCACCGGTCCGAACGAATAGGGATCGCGGATCCTCCAGGTCTCCCCGCTGTGGGAGGTGAGCTCGACCGAGTAACCGAATTCCTTTGTTACCTCAGGCAGCACCGCCTCAAAAATCCCCGCGTCATGCACGCGGGTGAGATCAAACCTTTCTCCGCCGTCCGCCACGATGACAGCCTTGGCGGCATCCGGGCGCAGCACCCGGGCGATCCACCTTCCCTGGAATTCCCGGACACCCAGGATCCGGAACGGATCGCAGTGCCTGGCTTCGATCAGGGGGTAAAAATCGTCGTCCGGGAGAAGCGATGGGTTCATGACGGAAATCCTATGGTCCGCCCGTCGCTCTGAACAGATTTTCCTTCCGGTATGCCGGAAGGGGGAAGGTTTTCCGGATTGCCATAGCCTCCGGTCCGTTCCTTAAGGATTGATGCGAGCGGTTTATTGCAGCCGATTTTGCAACTTTTCCGGATTCCGGGTGTTTTATAAGGTGTGTCTCTCAAGGAGGCAGGAAAAATCCATGACAAAATCCATGGTGGTCACTTATACAAAGCGGTTCCATTTTGAATGAAGCTCCCCCTTGCTGTGTTTTACCCGCCTCAGGCGCCCGAATTTTTTATTCCCGAAGTTGCCGGCGCCTGCTGCGCGAAAGTGTTTCCGGCAAGATGAGGCTACCCGCGATCATCGCTTTCGCCATCCTTGCCTCAGCTGCCTTTTTGGCCGGGGCGGAGAAAAAGCTACCTCCTCTGCCAGCAGTTTTGGAGCGGCCCGCAGGCGGGGAGGACGGAAAAAAAGTTTCCGGTGTTGCGATGAATCTGGGCCAGGTGCTCGCCCGGGCTGCCCAGGTCAGTCCCACTCTTAAGACGGCGAAACTTGAGGTGGACCGCATGATGCGCCGCCTCTATGGGGTGAAGTTGAAATATTACCCCGAATTCCGCGTGGAGGTCGAGGCTCCGCGCGTGTTTGATTACAACGTCGATCAGGTCGGGAATTCGCCGGGAAATACCCAGACCACCACAACAACCACGAGCCGGACCGCCGGTTCCACCACCACCACGACAACGACAAAGGCGACATCGACCACCACCGGTGGCTCCCAGGATTTCTCCTACAGGACCTACGAGCCCGGGTTCGGTGTCCAGTTTGCCGAGCACCTGCCCACGAATACCGATCTCACCGCAAATTATGAGCACGACGTTTCGAGCCGCGGGATTCTTAGCGACCGGCTGGCACTCAAATTCTCGCAGGAGCTCGTCCGGAAGGATCCGATCTGGCTCCAGAAAACCCTCGCCGAAAAGCAGGTCTGGCTCGAGAAACAGGCGCAGGCATCCGTGGACCGGGAGTTTCAATACCGGGTCACCGCTGCCTACTACACGGCTGTCGAGACGAAGCTCGTGCTCGACAATGCGATCGTGCGATATGAGGGGGACAAGAAATTCGCCGAGGAAAGCGAGACGAAATACCAGGCGGGCATTATTGCCGAATACGCGGTCCTCGATTACCGCAGGGATTTCGAGCAGTCGCGAAGCCGGATGGTTCTGCGCCAGAGCGCGTTCGAGCGCGCCCGCAACGATCTGCTGTACCTTCTTCAATTTCCTTTGGACAGCCGCGTGACCTTCGAGGACGTGCCCGAGCCGAAGGTGGACGGGGTGCTCTGTGATCCCCGGCGGATGGTTGATGCAGGCATCCGCAGCCAGCTGCAGATTGCCCAGCTGCGCTACAACCTGTTTTCCAACGCGGAAAACCTCGCCTACCTGAGGAACTCGTTTCTCCCTTCCGTGAAGCTGCAGGCAGGTGCGTCCTGGTGGGAGACCATCGGGGACGCGGAGCTCAATCCGGCGGCGGAACTACAGGGGCGGGATCTGAGCGCCGGCGTTTTGATTTCGCTGCCACTGTTCGGCGAGCAGTTCCAGATCGGCAACAATATCATGCTCGAACGGCTGGACCGGACGATCAACGAGACAACCATCAATGACCAGTTCCTGATCACCGTGAAAAACGCGTTCAATACCCTTGCCACAATCAAGGAGCTGAAGGAGCGCCACAAAATTTCCGGAACCATCCTGGATATCAGCTCGAGGGATTTCGAGCTCGCGAAGCTGCGTTTCGAGGTCGGCAACGTCGGATCGTGGGACATGATCCGAAGCAAGAACGAGTATTACGGCGCGCTCGATGATCTGATCGTTTTGCGCTACGCGCTGCTCCGGCAGCTGGCGCAGGTCGAGCGCGACTACCCGTTTCTGCCGGAGGCATCGCCCGATGAGCGCTGAGGCAGGAGAGTTGGTGACGTTCACCGGCTTGAAGAAGGTTTACCACCTTCCGGGCTTGGAGGTGCCGGTGCTCCACGGCATCGACCTGACGATCCGTTCCGGGGAATTCACCGCAATCATGGGCGCTTCGGGTTCGGGGAAATCCACGCTCATGAACATCATCGGGTTCCTCGACCGGCCGAGCGAGGGAGCCTACCATTTCAAGGGGGAGGACGTCACCGCGCTCGACGACGACGGCGAGTCGCGGATCCGCAACCGGGAAATCGGATTCATCTACCAGAATTTCAATCTGCTGCCGCGCTGCACCGCATTCGAGAATATCGCGCTGCCCCTGTTTTACCGGGACGATGTCGAGGACGAGCGCGCGGCCGTCACCCATGCGCTCGAGATCGTCGGGCTCAGCGACCGTGGCCACCACAAGCCGAACGAGCTATCCGGCGGCCAGCGCCAGCGCGTCGCGATCGCCCGCGCCCTTGTCGGCAACCCGGCGATCCTCCTTGCCGACGAGCCCACCGGCGCGCTCGACAGTAAAACGGGACAGGAAATTATGGATCTATTCCGCGCCCTCCACGGGCGGGGATGCACGATCATCATGGTCACCCACGACCGCCACGTCGCCTCCCATTGCAAGCGCATCATTGAAATCAAGGACGGACGCATCACCTCGGACAGCCTGACATGAAACTGAAGAAATCCACCGTTATCTATCTGATTGCCGGCCTTGTGGTCGTGGCCGTGTTCCTTGTCGGCCGGGGAGCCGGCGGGCATCAGGTCGAACTGAGATACGCAGAGCCCGTGCAGAAGGACACCGTCATTGAGCTTGTGGAAAACGGTATGCTCGAGGCGGAGTCCGCGACCCACATCGCCGCGCCCAACGTCAACTACGAGCGCAAGCTCATCGACATCATTCCCGAGGGGACCATCGTGAAGAAGGGGGATGTCCTAGCAAAGTTCGACACAGCGCGGCTCGAGGAGACCCTCGAGGCGCTCACTCACAGCGGCCTGGGAGCCCGCCGCAAGGACATCGAGATGGAATCGGAGATCAAGGTCGCCGACCTGAAGGCCGCGAACCAGACGGCCGTCGAAAATGCCAAGCTCGCCGAGTTGACGTTCAAGACGATGGCCTATGCCTCCAAGCTCGACCGGGATGCCTCGGAGGCCCGTCTCAACAACGCCCGCAACGAGATCAAGGTCGCCGCCAACCGGGTCAAGCAGGAGGAAAACCGCCGCGATGTCCAGCTCCGCCAGATGGACGACCTCATCGCGGAAAACGAACGGAAAATCGCCGACACGAAACAGGCGATCGAGGACTTCACCGTCCGCGCGCCCGAGGACGGGATCGTTGTTTTTCCGCTCATCAAGATCAGCGGTCTCACCCGCAAGGCCCAGACGGGCGACATGCTCTACAAATCCCAGATCTTCCTGATCATCCCGAATCTCTTCAAGATGACCGCCCAGCTTGAGGTGGCCGAGGAGGACATCCGGCGCGTGAAGTCGGGGCAGGAGGCGGAGATGGTTCTCGAGGCGTTCAAGGACGCCCATTTCACCGGCGAGGTTTACAACATCGCGCCGCTCGCGCACGTGAAGGAGAACAACGAGTTCATCAAGGTCTTCACCGTGGGCGTGCGCGTCCGCGAGCGCGACCTCGACCGCCTGCGCCCGGGAATGAACGCCCGCGTCACCCTCCGCCTCGCGGAATACAAAAACGCCTGGACGATCCCCGTGCAGGCGGTGGTGGATGCCGAGGGAGGAGGCTTCTGCGTTCATGTGGAGAAGGATGGCGTGATCAGCACGGTGCCAATCGATCTTATCGACTCCGGGCGGGATGTGGCTGTGGTCAAGGAACCTCCCAAGGGCCGGGTCGTCATTCCGGATTCCGCGCTGCGCGACTACCTTGCGGACCCCGCCCGTGCCTCGCTGAAGATCAAGTGGAAGGAAGAGGGATGATGCGATTCTTCCGGTATCTTGTCCTCGCCCGCACGACGCTGGTCGAGCACAAGCTGCGCTCGCTGCTCACCGTCCTCGGCATCATTTTCGGCGTGGCGGCCGTCATCGCGATGACCGCCATCGGCGAAGGCGGCAAGGAGGAGGCGCTGCGCGAAATCTCGCGCATGGGGATCCAGAATATTTTTGTGCGCGACCTGCTTGAGGTCCGCCGCAGCGTTTCGGAGAAAGGCGGGTATGTCTCCGACGGGCTCAGCCAGGCCGACCTCAAAGTCATCCGGCAGAGCATCCCCGAGATCACCGCGGTCGCGCCGGTTCTGGAAAAAGAGCTGTTCGTGCAGACCGACAGGTTTCAATCCAAGCACCCCGTCCGGGGTGTGGACCCTGCGTTTTTCGAGGTGCTTTCCCACAAGGTTGACCTCGGCCGCCTGATCTCGGATCTCGACGTCGATGGGGTCCGCAAAGTCTGTGTGCTGGGGCGAGACACGGCGGTGCGTGTCTTTCCGCAGCGGAGCGCCCTGGGCGCGCAGATCCGCATCAACGGGCAGGGGTTCACCGTGGTCGGTGTGCTGGGGAGCCAGCCGGGATACGATTCCGACATCTACATTCCGCGGACATCCACGGTGCTCTCCGAAAGCGTGGAGCCCTACGAACCGCCGCTGACGCTCGCCATCCTCCAGGTCGAGAAGATCCCTTTGATTCCCGCCGCGGCCGATCTTGTGAAGAACATCCTCCTGAGACGGCACCTGGGAGCCGCAGACTTCGAACTGATTGTTCCCGAGGCGCTTTTCCGCCAGCAGGAGCGCACGCGCAATCTTTTCAACAGCATCATGATTCTCATTACCGGCATTTCGCTGGTCGTCGGAGGCATCGGGATCATGAACATCATGCTTGCCTCCGTGCTTGAGCGCACCCGCGAGATCGGGATCCGCCGTGGAGCCGGGGCCACGCGGATGGACATCCAGATGCAGTTTCTTGCCGAGGCGATCGTGCTGACCGCTGCCGGCGGGGTGATTGGTGTGGTGCTCGGCCTCGGGCTCACCTGGACGATTGCAGCCGCCACCGGATGGAAGACGTCGATTCCTCCTCTCGCCGTGCTCGTGGCCTTTTCGTTCTCTGTGATCATCGGGGTGGTCTTCGGATATTATCCCGCAAAAAATGCCGGCCGCCTCGATCCGATCGACGCCCTGCGTTATGAATAAGCGCATCGCCGCGGCCGGAATTTTGCTTACGGTGGCAGCGGCTCTCGCGGTGTTTTTTTTTGGATCGCGGTGGTTTGCCCCTCCGCTGCCTCTGCTCGTTGAGGTCGGGCACGGCCCGTTTGTCGAGTCGATCGATCTACGCGGCCATGTCGAACCATTGCGCTATGAGGATGTGCGCGCGCCGAATTCCTCGGCCGAGCGGCAGTTGATCGAGATGGCTCCCGAGGGCGCGTTCGTGAAGGCCGGGGAGGTCGTGGCCTCGTTCGATCCCGGCCCGCTCCTCCTCTACATCGAAGTGCTCAAGGAGCGCCTCCGCGATCTCCAGATGTCCAAGGAGGATCTGGAAACCCTCATGGACTCGCGGATTTTTGAGTCAAAGGTCGGCATCCAGTCGAGCCAGCAATCCCTTGCGCTGGCCGGAATCCGCAAGCAGACACTCAACTTCGAGTCAGGTCTCAATCAGGCGCGAAGCTCCGTCGAGGTCAACCTCGCCCGGCAGAAGGTGCAGAATGCGAAGTCCCTGTTCGGGAGCACCGGACGCCAGAAGGAAACGCGTGTCGCCAGCCGCGTCGAGGATGCCGCGCGGTTTCTTGACCGGATCGGAGATGTCGAGGCCCAGCTTGACGGTTTCACGGTGAAGGCACCGACCGACTCGATCATCGTTTATCCTCCGGTGCCCGTCGCCGGCGATCTGCGCAAGGTGGAAACAGGAGATTATCTGGAACGAGGGCAGTCGTTCATGAGGCTGCCCGATCTGGGCTCGCTCGTTGTCCGGGCGTATCTTGAGGAGGCCCAGATGGAACGCGTGAAGTCCGGCATGCCGGTGATCATCCGCCCGGTGGCGCTTCCCGGGACGGAACTCTCGGGAGCTGTGGACTCGGTCAGCCCGGTCCCGGAAATTCTTCCAGGACGCGGCGGAAGAAAGTTTTTTGCCGCAACGATCCGGATCGATCCCGCCGGCCACGAAAACGATCTCAAGGTTGGCATGGTCGTCGGCATCAGCATCCGCGTGAAAAATCATGGGGATGTTTTTGCGATTCCGCGTGATCTGGCCGCCTCCCGCGACGGACGCTGGGTCGTGAAAGAAATGAGGGACAAGTCCGCTCCCGGCGAGGTCCCGCTTGCGGACGCTTCCGACTGCGGAGATTATCTTGTCATTCCCCAATGGCCGGGCAACCCGGCATCCGTCACCCTTGTTTATGAGCCCGGAAAAGAACTCTAAGCCGGCCAGTTTTCTCCCGGTTCTGGTTGTTGCCGCGGTCGGGATGGCGGCAGTTGCTGCGGGTTTCTTTTTCTTTGGTGGACCGGCGCGGGGAAACCCGCTCGTTTGCGAGGTCAAACCGGCACACTTTGTCGAAACCCTCAAGGTGCCCGGTGAGGTGGACACGGAAAAAAGCGTGGATGTGCGTGCTCCGACCGCGCCCTATGAGCGGCAGGTGACATGGCTGATTCCCGAGGGCACCACCGTGAAGAAGGGGGATCTTCTCGCGGAGTTCGACACGGCCGACGCGAGGAGCCATCTCGAAGACGGGCAGGACCGGGTGACCAGCCTCGGCCAGCTCCTTGAAACGGAAACCATTAACTGGGACATCGATCTGACGACCGAAGGGGTTCGGAAGGACCAAAAGGCCGAGACGCAGCAAAATGCGCGACTTCGAAAGGATGTATCCGTGCTCCAGCCTCCTCTGCCGCGCGAGATCGGAGAGCGAACGTTCGGGGTCGCCGACCTCAATCTCGAGCAGAGCGAACGCCGGATCACCCAGCTCCAAAAAATGAGCGCCTATGAGCTCCGCCGCCGCCAGCATCACATCAAATACCGTCAGGGCCGCGTGGACCGGGATGCAGGCTTCATCGATGAATACGTGGTCCGGTCTCCTGCAGACTCGGTGGTGCTCTACCCTCCGATCCCTCTGGCGGGGGGGATCATCCGCAAGGTCGAGTCGGGGGATTACCTCGAACGGGAGCAGGCGTTTCTGCGGCTCCCGGATTTTTCCAGCCGGATCCTGCGGCTCAGAGTGCCGGAGCACGCCGTCGAGAAGGTCTCTCCCGATGCCGTTCTGGAGTTTGAGGCCAACGCCTATCCCGGGCGCTCGTTCAAGGCGCGCGTGACCTCGATCTCAAACCTCGCGGTTTCCCCTCCGGGCCGGCCGTATCAGAAATATTTCGAGGTCGAGGCGGAAATCGAGCCCGCCGAGGGAGTCGATGAGCTCAAACCTGGGATGGTCGTCTCCGCGCTTTTTACCCTGCGCGATCACGGCGAGGTGCTCGCGATCCCGCGCGACCTGACATTCAAAAACGAGGAGGGAGCGGTTGCAGTCTCGGTCGAATCCGGAACCGGAGTCCGCAGCCTCCCGATTCCTGGCGGCATCACGGAAACAGAGGATCTCCTGCTCGTTCCGCCCGCGAAATTTGAAGGCGGAGGAAAGGGACTGAAGATCGTCTTCAGGGGAAAAGCTGTTAACTGAAGCGGGGGCGGAGTCGAATGGCGCGAACTTAAGCTCCATTCGGGACTGACACCTTTACCTGCTGGCAGGGAATAAAAGTTGATGTCCGTTCCTCCCTCGTTTATCCGTCCTTTACATGAGCACTGCCATCCAGGACTTCAAACAGTTGCCGGTCTCAGAGCGCATTCAAATCGTCGAGGATCTCTGGGATACCATTGCCGATGACCCGTCTGCGATCGGGTTGACTCCCGCCCACATTGAGGAATTGGACCGCCGGTTGGATGCGCTCGAAGCGCTGCCGGAGGCTGGCACGCCTTGGAATGTTGCCCGCGAGCGGATTCTTGCGAGCCTGTGAACCTGCCGGTCATCGTACGAGACGAGGCAGAAGCCGACATCGCGGAGGCGGCTATCTGGTATGAACGGCGCTGCGTCGGACTCGGCGCAGAGTTCGTGCGCAGTATTGACGCCTGCTTCAGCCTGATTTCCCGACAACCGGAAATATTTCCAGTCGTCCATCGACAGGCCCGCATGGGCTTGCCAAGAAAGTTTCCCTACCTTGTGATTTACCGTGTGTTGCCGGATTTCATATCCATCGTCGCTGTCATGCACGGGAACCGCCATCCCAAGAGATGGAAATCCCGGGTCTGAACCCCAATGGACGCCGAAAGTGCCAAACTCCCGCCGCTCGCCCGGCACACCGCCCGCGATTTCTCGAACCTCCCCTGCGGCATCACGGAAACAAAGGATCTCCTGCTCGTTCCGCCCGCGAAATTTGAAGGCGGGGGAAAGGGCCTGAAAATCGTCTTCAGGGGATCACAGCGACCTTGAGGCCTTCCTGGCGGATGTTGACCTCCATGGCCTCTTCGATGCGGTCGAGCGGGAACCGGTGGGTGATGAGGCTTTCGACCGGCAGGCCGATCCCCTGTGCGCGGCGCAGGAAATTGTAGGCGATCGGGTATTCCTCGACGGTATAGACCCAGGACCCGACGACGGAGATTTCCTTCGCGCAGATATCCTGGTGCGGGTTGATCGAGCAGGTGCCGTTGTCCACGAAGAACCCGACCTCGCAGATGCCGCCGCCGCGCTGGACGTATTTCCAGATATTGCTGGCCGCCGAGGGAACCCCGGTGCATTGGAACGCAAAGTGGGCGCCGCGTCCGCGGGTCGCTGCGCGGACCGCTCCGGTGACACCCTGGACGCCGTCGTGAAGCTTATAGTTGATCGCCGCCTCCGCGCCCATCCTGCGGGCCATGTCGAGGCGGCTTTCGTCGCCGTCGAGAGCGATGATGTGCTGGACGCCTGAAGCGCGCACTGCCGCCAGCATGAGAAGGCCGATCGGGCCGCAGCCCTGTACCAGGACCCGGCTGCGGAAGTTCAGAAGGCCCGTGCTTTTCGCGCGCTCCAGCGCGTGGACGACGACAGCGGCCGGTTCGATGAGCATCCGGAGGTCGAGGCTGAGGTCGTTGACTACAAAAAACGTCGAGTCGGAGCGCACGATCATGTGCTCGGCGAAATACCCGTTGAGGTGGGTGTCGTCGTCGGGGATGAGGCCGTGCACGCGGAGGTTTTCGCACAGGTTGAGGCGCGCGGGCGTGTAGAGGCAGGCATCGCATTTGCCGCAAGTGCTGACGCTCGTCACGATCCTGTCGCCCAGCCGGACCGGCTTTCCGCCGCTGTCGCGCGTCACATTTTTTCCGAGAGCGATGATCTCGCCGGTGCCTTCGTGCCCTAGTACCAGAGGCGCGAGTTTCATCGGGTCGCCGCGGAATTCATGGACATCGGTCCCGCAGACCCCGCAGCCTTCGACGCGGATCAGAATCTCGTCGTCTCTGATTTCCCGGATCGGGAATTCGCGGATCTCAATTTTTCCGGCTGCGGAGAGAACGGCCGCGCGGCTGACCGCGGGAAGGCCGTTTGCGGAGGCTGTCGCGGCGGAAACGGGAGGCTCCGGCGACATGAGCGGTGCAGAGGTTTGTTTTGCGAGGACTTCGCGGACGATGCGGCTGACTTCTTCACTTTGGATCATTGGTTCGCGCGGGACAATATCGATTGTCCCGCAGGAACGGAATCCATTTTCCTGGAGGCATCGAGCTCGATTTCAAACAGGAGATCGTCCCGGCAGACGTGACAGCCAACGGCAATCACGGGAAGTGATGGAAGGGTGCGGCTGAAATCGTTCCAGTGTGAAATGTGCGCCGGATCCCGGAAATAGGCCACGGCTCGCGTGGTGTCGCCGAAATTCATACCTGCTTCTCCCAGAATTGCCTCCACGACCTCCATGGTCAGTTTGATCTGTCCGGCGGGATCTCCTTTGTGGACGCTTTTCCCGCCGGGCTCGATGCTTGCTGTGCCCGAGATATAAAGCGTTCGCGAGCGGGAGTCGGCGACTTCCAGCGCGCGGCTGAACGCGCTGCCATAGGCGAAGGCGTCACATTGCAGCGGGGAGCGAACCGTTCGCACCGCAGTGTCATCCGATCGCACCGCAAGGGCCTTGGCCACGAGCGCGGTTCCGGCGGGATTCGGCGCGCCGATTCCCGTGCTGGCCGGCATTCTCCGGATCCCGTGCCGGTGGAAAAAACCGGTCCTCACGCGGTTGAACCCGGCATACCAGTCGAGGATTTCGTCGTTGTAAAACCATGTGCGCACGACGTGGTTAAAATCCATCCCGGAGGCGGAAAGCGCCTTCTCGATTTTGGAAAAGACCTCCCCGGTCTGATCTTCGCGTGAGGCTCCGGAATTTTCCGGGGTGAGACCGCCAAGGAAGCAATACGCGGCTCCGTCTCCCCCTACCTGATACCCGACAATTTCCCTATCGAGAAGAATCGGAGACGGATCCCTTCCGGATACCGCCTGGACCTGAAGGCCTCCCCCGGACTGCGCGCAGGAGATGACGGCAGTGACCGGTGCTATGATTCCCGCCTTCCGCACGGTATGCTTCATCTCGGCGATTTGCACCTGAGTGCCGAATGCGTCCACGCCGATCACCGATGCGCCGGGGATCTCTTCCAATGCGTCCCGCAATTCCGATTCTCCTGCAGGCCAATCCAGAGTCAGGTGGGATTCCACCCATCCGGGATGTTCGATGGAGCGGAGTTCTTTTTTGAGGGGAGAGGCAATGGCCATGGCTGAGCTGATTTAACCACGGCCGTTGCATTAAGTTGCACTTTTTATGGAACAATCCGGCGGAAGTGGTGTTGAATCTAAAACCAGCAGAAGGTTATACCGCAGATTAACAAGATTCACACAGATGGAAGGAAAGAAATGGACATTCCGAGTCCTTTACCGTTTGGCAAAGTTTTAATATCGCGTAACATGCTTATTGTAAGTGAATAAACTGTGAAAATCTGCGTATATCTGCGGTTTATAGGTTAAATCCACCGACCATGTTCCCCCGATTTCTCCTCCCGATTTTTCTGGGGGCCGCTTTGTGCCATGCCGAGCCGAATCCGGCCGTTCAGCCGTTTGAGAGCGAACCGTCGACCAAACTGACGCCGCCCCTGTCCGCCACCCTCGACCGTCTGGTGCTGGCGAAAGTGAATCCGGCGGGGGTCCGGAGGGCAAAGCCGTGCTCGGACGAGGTCTTTGCGCGGAGGGTTTTTCTGGATGTCATCGGGACGCTGCCCACCAAGGAGGAAGTGGCAGCATTCCTTGCGGACAAAAAATCCGACAAGCGCCAGGCGTTGGTGGACCGGTTGCTCGAGCGTCCGGAGTTTGCGGATTACTGGGGTCTGAAGTGGGGCGACGTGCTCCGGATCAAGTCCGAATTTCCCGTGAACCTGTGGCCGAATGCGGCGCAGGCCTATGACCATTGGGTGCGCACGAGCCTCCGGCAGAACATGCCCTACTCGGAATTCGCCCGCAGGCTCCTGACCGCTGACGGCAGCAACTTCCGCGACCCGGCGGTCAATTTCCTCCGTGCGGCCGGAGGGCGCGATCCGGAATCCTTGGCATCGGCTGCGGCGCTCGTCTTCATGGGCGAACGAATCGCCAACTGGGCTCCGGAAAAGCGGGCCGACCTCGCGGTCTTCTTCTCGCGTGTTGGGTTCAAGAAGACGAAGGAATGGAAGGAGGAGATCGTGTTTTTCGACAACTCCCAGGCCAAGTTTCCTGAGTCAGCCCGGCTCCCGGATGGGACGAGCGTGAAGCTGAACCCCGACGCCGACCCGCGCGAGGCCTTCGTGCAATGGCTTCTCACATCCAAAAATTCCCCGTTTGCAAAAAATGCCGCCAACCGGGTCTGGTTCTGGCTTTTCGGCAAGGGCATCATCCAGGAACCGGATGACAGCCGCCCGGACAATCCTCCCTCGAATCCCGAACTTCTCACCTGGCTGGGCCAGCAGTTCGCGGCTGCAAAATATGACACCAAGCAACTGCTCCGCATCATTCTGAATTCCGACACCTACCAGCTCTCGCCGATTCCCGCCGATGGAAAACCTTCCGGCGACGCGGGCATGGCCGCGTATCCTGTCCGCCGGCTCGAAGCGGAAGTTCTCATCGACGCCATTAACCAGATCACCGGCTCGAACGAGGAATACATGAGCCTGATCCCTGAACCGTTCACGTTCCTCCCCGAGGACAAGCGATCGATCGCACTGCCCGATGGCAGCATTACCAGCACGTTTCTGGAGCTGTTCGGGCGCCCCCCTCGCGATACCGGGCTGCTTACCGAAAGGACGGCGAAAATTTCCACTTCGCAGCGGCTGAGCGTGCTGAATTCCCGTCATATCCTCTCCAAGATCAACAAGAGCAAAAACCTTGAGGAACTCATCCGCACCGCATCGAGCCCGCAGGATGCCGTCTCCCGCCTCTATCTGACGATCCTTTCCCGATATCCCACCCCGGAGGAAATCGCGGTCATCACCGCCTACCAAACCCCTTCGAAAAGTGGAAAAAACCAAAAAATGAACGACATTGCCTGGGCGCTCATCAACAGCCCGGAGTTCCTCTACCGCCACTGAATATGAAATCCATCCTTCTTCCGTTCGACGCCGGGATGTCCCGCCGCGCCCTCTTCCGCTACAGTTTCATGACCACTGCTGCGATGTTGCTCGGCCGCAAGACGGGATTCGCCGAGGCTGCCGTCGCTGCTGCATCGCCTAAAGCCAAGGCGGGCGCCGTTATTCAAATCTGGCTCTGGGGCGGGCCGTGCCACATCGACACGTTCGATCCGAAGCCGGGCGCGGGATACGATTTCTGCGGCCCGCTCAACGAGGCGATCCCAACGAATGTGGATGGGATCCAGCTTGGCAAGCTCCTGCCGAACCTTGCGAAGCAGGCGGACAAATTTTCGCTCATCCGCAGCATGACGCACGAAAACAATGCGCATGAGACCGCCGCCTACATGGTACAGACCGGGCATTCGGAGGGCGAACGCCTCGTCTATCCCTCGATGGGCGCGGTTGTCTCTCTCTTCAAAGGTTATGACGCAGGCTACACCGGGCTGATCCCTCCATACATCGTCCTCACCGAGCCGCAGGGACGGTTTTCCGAGGCCGGATTCCTCGGGCCGCGCTACAAGCCGTTCGCCACCGGTGGGGATCCGGCAAAGATGCCGTTCGCTGTCGAGGGGATCGTGGCCGAGGGGATTTCGCCCGAACACCAGAAAATCCGCCGCGAACTCCTCGGTCGTCTGGACACGCTGGGGAAACAATTTCCCGGCGATCCGCAGTTCGCCGAATTCCAAAAGGCCGGCGATGCCGCCTACGACATGATCCTCGGCGACGGCGCGGAGGTTTTCAAACTCAACAAGGAAAGCGACGAACTTCGAAACCGGTATGGGAGGAACACATTCGGCCAGTCGTGCCTCGCTGCCCGGCGGCTCGTTGAGCGCGGGGCCAAATATGTGACCATCAATTACAAGGGATGGGACACCCACAAGCAGCACTTCCAGACGATGAACAAAAAGCTGCCCGAGATGGATCAGGGGGTGGCCGCGCTTCTCCAGGATCTCTCCGAACGCGGACTGCTGGAGAGCACGATCGTCTGGTGCGGCGGGGAGTTCGGCCGCACGCCGCGCGTGATGTGGGAGGCACCGTGGAATGGCGGACGCAGCCACTTCGGCAAGGTTTTCTCGACATTGATCGCGGGCGGGGGATTTCGCGGAGGTCAGGTCGTTGGCGCGTCGAATGCCACGGGCGAAGAGGTGGCGAGCCGTCCGGTCTATCCCTGGGACCTCACCGCAAGCATGTATGAATTACTTGGCATCGATCCGGATGGAACGTTCCCGCGTGCTGGCGACGAGTCGGTGCGCATCACTCCGAAAATCACCGGGAACATGAAATCCGGAGGGCGGCTCAAGGAAATCATGTGATGAGATTTCACGCGGCCACATCGGGTGTTTTTGCGATCCTTGGATTTTGTCTAGTCTCCGTGTCGTCATACGGCGATGCGGCCAAGGTATCCGATATTGCCTACGTGTATCCGGCCGGGGGAAAAAGGGGAACGGTCATTGAGGTGACGGTCGGCGGACAGTTTCTCGCCAAGATGAACCGGGGCCTGGTTTCGGGAGACGGTGTGAAGGCCACGGTCACCGGCTATACCAAGCCGCTTTCTGGAAAACGCTTCCAGGAGTTCCGCGAGTCGATCGCGGAACACCGGAAGGAAAAGAAGGATTCCATGCAGTCGATGACCGGTGACAATCAGGCAATGGATATCCCGTCGATCCTGCAGGAGGACGGGGCCACGGAGGAGGAGATCAAGCTTTTCTACATCATGCAAAAGCAGAGGAACGATCCGAAGCGGCAGGATAACAACCAGCTTGTCGAGCAGGTGACGCTCAAAGTCGAGATCGCTCCCGATGCGGCCCCGGGCCCGCGCACGTTGAGGCTTTTCGGTAACAACGGGATCTCGAATCCCCTTTCGTTTTTCATCGGTGATTTTTCCGAGGAGCGCAAGCCGCCGCCGACCGAGGCCCCGCCCGCAACTCCCCCCGCGATCCAGTTGCCCGTCGTCCTGAACGGGCAGATTATGCCCGGGCAAAGCGACCGGTATTTGTTTCACGCGACCAAAGGGGAGCGTCTGGTTTTTGTCGCCCAGGCGCGCGATCTCATTCCTTACCTTGCCGATGCTGTGCCCGGCTGGTTCCAAGCGGTGCTGACGGTCTTTGATTCTAAGGGCAACGAGTTGGCATCCGCCCAGTCCGCGCGGTTTTCTCCCGATCCGGTTCTCGACTTCACGGTCAAGGAGAGCGGCGACTATCTACTCGAAATCCGCGACACGCTCCACCGCGGACGTGAGGATTTTGTTTACCGGATTACCGCCGGACGCATCCCGTTCGTCACGGGAATCTTTCCGCTCGGAGGAAAGTCAGGCTCGGAAACGACTGTCGAGGTCTCCGGATGGAACCTCAAGCCGTCTTCGCTGAAAGTGCCCTCCGGCGAGGGGATTCACACTCTGCCGCAGCTCGCCCACGGGTTCGCCACTTCGGATGTCTCGTTCGCGCATGATACGACCCCGGAAATTTTCGCCGTCGAGCCGGACAACGACCCCTCGCATGCCGCTATGGTGAAAATTCCGTCGACCGTCAACGGCCGCATCGAATCAAATGGCGATGCGGATGTGTTCGCCGTGAATTGCAAGAAAGGCACACCCTTGGTCTTCGAGGTTTTTGCCCGCCGCCTCGATTCCCCCCTGGATTCGTTTCTCCGGATCACGGACACGACCGGCAAGCAACTCGCCTACTGCGACGACAAGGAAGATCCCGGAGCCGGGCTGCTTACCCACCATGCCGATGCGCGGATTGACTTCGACCCGCCATCCGACGGGCTCGTTTACGTCCAGATCGGGGATGCCCAGAGGCAGGGAGGCGCCGATTTTTCCTACCGACTCCGCATCGACCGTCCGCGTCCGGATTTCGAACTCCGCGTCGTTCCCTCCGGGATCACTGGAGCTCCCGGGACCTCATCGCCGGTGACAGTGTATGCCTTGCGAAAGGACGGGTTCACCGGGGACATCCATTTTTCGGCAGCGACGAAAGGGTTCGTGATTTCCGGCGGATGCATCCCCGCCGGATGCGATTCCGTCAATGCGACCCTCACATTTCCCGACACGCCGACGGGAAAGATCGAGCCGGTCGAGATCACAGGAACGGCCGAGATCTCCGGCTCGGAGGTCACCCGCAAGGTGGTTCCAGCCGATGACATGCTCCAGGCGTTTTTCTACCACCATCTCGTCCCCACTTCCCAGATTCTCGCCTATTCCATGCCGGAACAGCCTGCAAAAAAACCCATCAGAGTTGCGCAGGGAACCGCGAAAATTACGTCCAATACCCCCGGCCACGCCACCGTGCTTCTGCCGCCGACCTTTCCAAAGGACGGAATGAAGGCGGAATTGAAAAATTCCCCGGACGGAATCTGGATCGAGGGGCTCACTCCATCCGCAGACGGCATTCAGATCGCATTCCGCGCCGACCCGAAAAAAGTGAAACCCGGCTCGCGCGGGAATCTCCTCGTCGAACTCAGCACCGCGAAGCTTGAATCCAAAGGCGACAAAAAGGAAATGAAACACTGGTCGATGGGACTCCTCCCGGCCATCCCGTTCCAGCTCGCGGCCGAGTAAGAAGCGAACCACGGAGAGCACGGAGGCTTGCAAATTTCGCCAGCCGTTTTTCTTCACGGACCCGGCGCCTTTGCGTGAGGAATTGCCTCTTTGCCTTCCTCCGTGTCCTCTGTGATCTCCGTGGTTTGAAAAATCAGACAACCTCGCCCGCTGCGTGTGCACTCGCCCACGCCCACTGGAAGTTGTAACCGCCCAGCCAACCGGTCACATCCACCACCTCACCGATGAAGTAGAGCCCGCGCTGGGTGCGTGACTCCATCGTCTTCGAGGAAAGGTCTCCCGTGTCCACCCCACCCAGCGTGACCTCTGCCTTGGAATACCCCTCGGTTCCCGCAATCTCCACCGGCCAGTTGTGCAGAGCTTCATCGAATTTTTCGCGCTCCCGGAGCGACCACTGTGCCGCCGGTTTTTGTGGCGCATGAATTTTATTCCATGCCTCAGCAAACCGACGGGGTAGGGGATTTTCTCCCGGCAGGAGATCAATATTGATCCGCTCCCCGGCATTCCAATATGACGAAATCTGAAGGATTGCCGGTCCGCTGAGCCCGCGGTGCGTGATCAGAAGCGCCTCCTCAAACGATGTTCCATCCCGGCTTTTCACCCGCACGGGGAATGACAGCCCGCTCAGGGCAGAATACGTCCGCAGATCGACATCCTTGAGAGTGAGGGGAACCAGGCCCGGACGCATCCCGGTCACCCGCATCCCGAATTGTCGGGCGATCCGGTGTCCGAAGTCGCTCGCCCCCAGCTTTGCAAACGAAAGCCCGCCCGTCGCGATGACAAGTGAATCGCAGGAAATTTCCCCGGTGCTCGTCCGCAGCCGGTAGCCGGGCTGGACGTCCTCCACTTTGCACCCGCAGCGGATGTCGACCCCCGCGCATTCCGCCATCAGCATCGCAATAATCTCACGCGAAGATCCGTTGCAGAACTGCTGCCCAAGAGTTTTTTCATGGAACGCGATCCCATGCTTTCCGACCAGCGCGATAAAATCCCAAGGGGTGAATCTCGCCAGCGCAGACCGACAGAACGACGGATTCCCGGAAATGTAGTTGTCCGCCCCAGCGTGGATGTTCGTGAAATTGCACCGCCCACCGCCGGAAATTTTGATCTTCTCCCCGACCCGGTCGTTGTGCTCGATGACCAGAACCCTCCGCCCCCGCTTCGCCGCCGTGGCCGCACAAAACAATCCAGCCGCACCTCCCCCGATTACAACAACGTCGTATTTCATCTCATTCTCCGCGACCCCCGCGCCTCTGCGTGGGCATCAGCGTTTCCGCTGGAAGTCGGCGATCGCGCGGTCGGTTTCCCGGTCGGTCACGCGCTTTTTGAGGTCTGCCCGCTTGTCGCCAGCGTCCTTACCCTTGCCGAGGCCGAGCTCAACCTTGACCCGCCGGTTTTTCCAATACATCCGGAGCGCGACGACCGTGTGTCCGCTCCGCTCGATCTCGCCGACGAGGCGGTCGATTTCCGAGCGGTGCATGAGGAGCCTGCGGAGACGCTTCGCATCGTGCTGCTCGTGGCTTGCGCGCTCGTAGGGCTGGATGCTGGCCTCGCAGAGGCAGAGATTTCCGCCTTCCATGCGCACGAATGCGCCCTGCAAAGAAACGAGTCCGGCGCGGATGGACTTGACCTCCGTACCCTTGAGTTCGACACCGGCTTCGAAGCGCTCAAGGATGTGATAATCCCGGAGGCCTTTCCGGTTCGTGGTGATCTCGGCCGACATGGGGAGGCTCCCCCGGGCCCGTTAAGCCGCGGCCTTCGGGGCGACGGCGAGCTTGCCCTTGGCAATTTCCATCAGGGCGATGTCCGCCAGGCCCATGCGGAACTCCACCTCGACCATCGGACGGCTCCCGGCAGTCAACTGTCTCACGCGGCGCGAGACGGCATTGATGAGAACCTGGGGTTCGAGGATGACTTTGTTGGCTTCTTCGAGGAGTTGTGCGTTCATGCTTGTGCTTTTCCCCATGGATCCACGGGGGCCGGAATCATAATCCCCATATTCACGGTGTCAAATTTATTTATATTTTTTCTTTGACATGCCGGATGGCCGGGTTATTCTACGCGGCTCCCGACAAGCGGGGAAAACCATAACCGCAGGAGACCGGACCGGTCGCTCGCACTGCAACCCATTCATGCAAAAAAAACGAAGCAAACGTTACCGCGCCGCCGCTGAAAAAGTGGACGGTGGAAAAAAATACCAGCTCGCGGAGGCCATCAAGACTCTCAAGACCCTGCCTCCGACGAAGTTCGACCAGACCGTCACCCTCTCCTTCAAGCTGGGCGTGGATCCCAAGCAGAGCGACCAGATGGTCCGCGGCACCTGCCCGCTCCCGAACGGCAGCGGAAAAAACGTCCGGGTTCTCGTCTTCGCGACCGGCCAGGCGGCCGAGGCGGCGAAGGAAGCCGGCGCGGAGTTCGTCGGATTCGAAGATCTCATCAAGAAAGTGACCGGCGGCTTTTCCGATTTCGACGTCGCCGTCGCCACACCGGCTGCCATGTCAGAAGTCCGCAAACTCGGCAAGGTCCTCGGCCCGCGCGGGCTCATGCCGAACCCGAAGACCGGCACCGTAACCGACGACACCGCCAAGGCGGTCAAGGAAGTGAAGGCCGGACGCGTGGAATTCAAGCTCGACAAAAACGCGAACGTCGCCGTCCCGGTCGGCAAATTTTCCTTTGAAGAACCCTCCCTCGTGGAGAACGGTCTGGCCGTGATTGAGGCCGTTGTCAAGGCCCGTCCCGCCACGGCAAAGGGCTCGTTCGTCGAAACCATCACGCTGGCCGCTACGATGCTGCCCGGCATTTCCGTTGACCCGTCCCCGTTCCTCAAAAACTAAGCCATGAGACCCGAGAAAACTCTGATCGTCGCGGACGTCCGCGAAAAACTCAAATCCTCGCCCTACCTTCTTGTGGTGGACTACACCGGCATGAAGGTGCCTCATTTCGAGGAACTCCGCACCCGGCTCGCCGGCGCCGGCGCCCGCATCAGCGTCGTGCGAAACACGTTCCTGAAAATCGCGGCCAAGGACCTTGCTATGCCAGAGCTCGAGGGCTCGCTGACCGGGCAGACTGCCATGGTCACCGGGGATGCCGACATCTGCGCCGCCGCCAAAATCCTCAAGGCATTCACCGCCGAGTTCCAGAAGCCGGTCGTCCGCGCCGGCGTTCTCGATAACAGCCCGCTTGCCGCTGCCCAGGTTGCCGAACTGGCCGACCTCCCGAGCAAGGAAGTGCTCCAGGCCAAGCTCCTCGGTCTGCTCCAGACCCCGGCCAGCCAGCTGGTCCGCCTCCTCAACGAGCCGGCTGCCAGCCTCGCCCGCGTCCTCAAAGCCAAGGGGGATGCGGCCGCCGCCTAACCCAAACCACTTTCGCAAAGCGTTCGAAGCCGCGCCGCGCGATATCACAACACAAAAAATAAATCCGGTTCCTTGTCGGTCGGGCGGCTGCCCGGCTCAAATGCCCTGAGGCTTCGGGGCGCGACGATACCAACAAAGAAAATAATACCATGGCAGATACACAAGCACTCGTAGACCAGCTCAGCGGACTCACCGTTCTGGAGATCGCAGACCTGGTGAAACAACTCGAAGAAAAATGGGGCGTCAGCGCCGCCGCGCCGGTCGCCGTCGCAGCAGCAGGTCCCGCCGGTGCCGCAGCGGCTCCCGCCGAGGAAAAGACCTCGTTCGACGTCATCCTCACCGAGGCGGGCGGCAACAAGATCGCCGTCATCAAAGAAGTGCGCGCGGCTGTTGCCGGACTCGGACTCGCCGAGGCCAAGGCTCTCGTCGAGAGCGCACCCAAGTCCCTCAAAGAGGGCGTGACCAAGGAAGAAGCGGAAGAGATCAAGAAAAAGATCGAAGCCGCCGGCGCCAAAGTCGAAATCAAGTAAATTCCCAACCCCGCAGAGAGATCTCGAAAAAAGTCTTGATCTCTCTGCGGATCCCTTTAGTTTCTCACTTTCGCTGGAAGCCACGGCCCTGTCACACTGTCCTTTTCTGCCCAAGCATAAATCAATCCGTCAACAGACGGGCGGCACTAAAACCGCCTGCCTGTACGGATATTTTGCGTTTCGTGGAGAGAGGCATTTGACGGGGGCGAGGTAAACCGGCTGGCAGCACCAGTCTTCCGCGGAAACAGCCACTCGAATCCACCATGTCTGAACGTATCCATTTCGGCAAATTGCAGGAGGCCATCGAGCCGCCCAACCTCATCGAGCTCCAGATCAACTCGTATAACGAGTTTTTCCAAAAAGACACACCGGTGGCCAAGCGGCGCCTGGTCGGTCTGCAGGCGGTCTTCCGTGAGTTTTTCCCGATTTTCGGATTCGAGGAGAAGTCCTCTCTGGATTTTGTGAGCTATGACCTGGGCGAGCCGAAGCTTTCCGCTCTGGACTCCCAGCGCGAGGGCCAGACTTTCAGCGCCCCGCTCTACGTGACGTTCCGCTACAAGGACGAGCGTTGCACGAAAGAGGAAAAAGTTTACATGGGCGAGCTCCCGCTCATGACTCCGCAGGGGACGTTCGTCATCAACGGAGCCGAGCGCGTGGTCGTTTCCCAGCTCCACCGCTCCCCGGGCATCTGTTTCGAGACATCCGTCCACACGAACGGCAAGATCCTGCACGGATTCCGGATCATCCCGGACCGCGGATCATGGATCGAGGTCCAGTTCGATACCAGCGACCTCCTCTACGTCTACCTGGACCGCCGCAAACGCCGCCGGAAATTCCTTGCCACCACATTCCTCCGCGCCCTCGGCCATCCTTCCGATGAGGATATCATCAAACTTTTCTACAAGATCGAGGACCTCAAGCTGAGCGACCGCCTCGAGGAAGAGGAGATCAACACGAAAGTCCTCATCGCCGACATCCGCGACGGGGAAATCACCGTCGCCCGTGCGTTCGAGCCCCTCAATGCCGCCACCGTCCGGCAGCTTATTGGACTCGGCCACAAGTCGGTCAAGGTCGTTGACACGAAAAACGACGACACGATCATCAAATCGCTCAAGAAGGATCCGGCCCACGACGAGGACGAGGCGCTCAAGGACATTTACCGCAAGCTGCGCCCTGGCGATCCACCAACCGTTCAGAATGCCCGCGGGATGCTCAAGCGGCTGTTCTTCGACTCCAAGCGCTACGATCTCGGCCGCGTTGGACGCCACAAGATCAACCAGAAACTCGGCCTCAAGGTCGCCGAGGACGAACGGATCCTCACCAAGGAGGATTTTGTCGCCGCGATGAAATATCTCGTCGAGCTCCGCAACGGGGACGGGATGACCGATGATATCGATCACCTCGGCAGCCGGCGCGTGCGCACGGTGGGCGAACTTCTTGCGAACCAGTGCCGGGTCGGCCTGGCCCGCACCGAGCGCCTGGTCCGCGAGCGCATGACCCTGTTTGATGCCAATGTCGATCAGATCACCCCGCAGAAGCTCATCAACCCGAAATCGCTCAGCGCGGTGGTTCGGGACTTCTTCGGCCGCAGCCAGCTCAGCCAGTTCATGGACCAGACGAACCCGCTGTCCGAGCTCACCCACAAGCGCCGCCTCTCCGCCCTCGGGCCAGGCGGCCTGAGCCGCGACCGCGCGGGCTTCGAAGTCCGCGACGTCCATCCCTCCCACTACGGGCGCATCTGCCCGATTGAGACTCCTGAAGGACCGAACATCGGTCTCATCAGCTCGCTCAGCACGTTCGCGCGCATCAACGAGTTCGGTTTCATTGAAACCCCCTACCGTAAGGTCGCCAACGGCCGGGTATCCGATACTGTGGAATACCTGAGCGGTGACCGGGATGAAAACTTCTACATCGCCCAGGCGAATTCGGCAGTGGATTCCCATGGAAAACTGACAGGAGAAAAAGTTTCTGCGCGTTACCGCGGGGACTTCGTTGAGGTCGAACCGTCGCAGATCCAATACATGGACGTGTCGCCCAAGCAGCTCGTTTCCGTTGCTGCCGGTTTGATTCCGTTCCTGGAACATGATGACGCGAACCGCGCACTCATGGGCTCGAACATGCAGCGCCAGGGTGTTCCGCTTCTCGTTTCCGAGGCTCCGCTTGTCGGAACCGGGCTGGAGGGCCGGGTGGCCCGCGATTCCCGCGCCGTCATCTGCGCCGAGGCGTCAGGCCGGGTGGCCTCAGTTACCTCGACCCACATCATCATCACGAAGGATGGCGAGCTTCCGGAAGGAAAGAAGAAGATCAAGAACGATCCGGAGAACGGGGTCCATGTGTATGAACTGCGCAAGTTCATGCGATCGAACGCGAGCACGTGCATCAACCAGAAGACGATCGTCCACAAGGGGCAGCACATCAAAAAAGGCGAGGTCATCGCCGACGGCCCGAACACCGAGAAGGGCGAACTCGCCCTCGGACGCAACGTTCTCGTCGCGTTCATGCCCTGGAACGGATACAACTTCGAGGACGCGATCCTCATCTCCGAGCGCGTGGTCAAGGAAGACATCTACACCTCGATCCACATCGACGAGTTCGAGATCGGAGCACGCGATACGAAACTCGGGCCCGAGGAAATTACGCGCGACATTCCCAACGTCAGCGAGGAAGCCCTCCAAAACCTTGGTCCCGACGGAGTCATCCGCATCGGAGCTGAGGTCAAGCCGGGCGATATTCTCGTCGGAAAAATCACTCCCAAGAGCGAGACTGAACTGGCTCCCGAGGAGCGGCTCCTCCGCGCCATCTTCGGAGAGAAGGCAGCTGACGTCAAAGACACCTCGCTGACCGTTCCTTCGGGAACATACGGCATCGTCATGGACGTCAAGGTTTCCTCCAAGAAGGAGGTGGCCCGCACGAAGATGACGCCCGCCGAATCCAAGAGGCAGCAGAAGATGATTCTTGAGGATTACAAGAAGCGCAAGGACGACCTGCACGAGCAACTCACCGCCTCGCTCTCGAACATCCTTCTCAACGAGAAGATTCCGCTTGATGTCGTGAACGCGCAGACCGGCGAGATCATTATCCCGGCGAACCGCAAGATCACGAAGCAGCTCCTCCGCAAGCTCGCCGCGGTTTACAACCACGTCGAAATCGACCCGAGCCCGATCCGCAACAAGATCAACGAGATCATCGGACAGTTCGAACACAAGTTCGTCGACCTCGACAACGAGCGCGACCAGAACCTCGGCCGCATCGAAAGCGGCGACGATGTCGATCCCGGCATCATCAAGCAGGTCAAGGTCTACATCGCCAGCAAGCGCAAGCTCAGCGTCGGTGACAAGATGGCCGGACGCCACGGCAACAAGGGCGTCGTCGCCAAGATTGTTCCCGAGGAAGACATGCCGTTCCTGGCGGATGGAACCGCCGTGGACATCGTTCTCAACCCGCTCGGCGTGCCGAGCCGCATGAACGTCGGACAGGTTCTTGAAACCCACCTCGGCGTTGCCGCCAAGGCGCTTGGATTCAAGGTGGCCACTCCGGTTTTCGACGGCATTCCGGAGACGAAAATCCGCGAGTTCCTCAAGGAGGCGAAGAAGAAGGACGGCTTCACCTGGACGAACGAGAACGGCAAGTCCACCGTCTATGACGGACGGACGGGCGAGGCGTTCGACCAGCAGGTCGTCGTCGGCTACATCTACATGCTCAAGCTCGGCCACCTGGTCGCGGACAAGATCCATGCCCGTGCGGTCGGACCATACAGCCTTGTCACCCAGCAGCCTCTCGGCGGAAAAGCCCAATACGGCG
>Ga0247840_10002144_pt1 | contig 35912 bp, 36 predicted proteins | sample LaCruzMarch2015__FD_192404 | JGI IMG/M metagenome (GOLD analysis project Ga0247840, IMG submission 192404) | Freshwater microbial communities from meromictic Lake La Cruz, Castile-La Mancha, Spain - LaCruzMarch2015_17m | ecosystem: Environmental > Aquatic > Freshwater > Lake | place: Spain...
AACGCGCAGGCCATGCTCGCGTTGCGCACGACCCGGGCCAACGGGAAGTGGTCAGCGTACTGGCAGGGGCTCGTTAAGCAAGCCGCGTGACAGTTCCGGCAACCACATCAGTTTGGATCGCACCCCTGTCAGGGAGGCGGCAGCTATACCGTTGTCACGGCCGGGGCGCTAAAGTCTATCCTGCGCGCCGAGGCGCAGGGCACTGACTGGCCGCTTTCCTCAAGTCCTCATTAGTCCCGTGAGTCCCTGATCTTAGTGCCGGCGGGTCCCTGGCTGACCTCTATCCGCCGCTCGCCGATACCCTTGGTGCAAACACACGGAAAAGGGGCCAGGCTCAATTATTTTTTGCCGCCTAGCGTAATTGACCCTGGCCCCTTTTCTGGCCCTTTGGTCACCGCCCTGCCCGACAACCTGCTGGTCAAGACCGACCGGATGCTGATGGCCTTTGGGCTGGAGGGGCGCGTGCCCTTCCTCGACCACCGCGTCGTCGAGTTCGGCCTGTCCCTACCGGACCGGCTCAAGGTGCGTCGACACCAGGGCAAATGGCTGCTGAAACAGTGGGCCGCACCGCTGCTGCCGCCCGGTCATCTGGCGCGGCCGAAGCGCGGCTTCCATGTGCCGGTGGGCGACTGGCTGACCGGCGATCTGGCGCGCCGCCTGGGTGAACGGCTGATCGCCAACCGCGGCATCCGCGCGTGGTTCGAACCGGCCGCCATCCCCACCCTGGTCGCCGCGCGCCAGGCCGGCCGGGGCGGCGCCCGGGAACGCTTCGGGCTCATGCAGTTCGCCATCTGGCACCGGCTGTTCATCGAAGAACCGGGGCTCAAGCCGGGGCCTGAGGAAGATCCGTTGGAATGGGTTTAGTCCGAATGATAGAGATTCCGCTACCCATGAACGTAAATGAAGGAAATATACGGTTGCTTGTCGTATCATGACCGCTGCCATCGATCACCACGGGGGAAATTGAAGACTCTGAGGGAATGGCACCAAGTTAAGCAGATTCCCTATTTTTTCAATCGGTAGCAGCTGCTCCCGAGACCCGAAACCGGCGCGCTCAGCGCTGTTTTTTTGATGGCCATTCGTGCGGATCTCCTCCTGCGCAATCGCTCTGGGCTAGGTCAACAGGGGATAGCTCTTCTGGCGGAATTTCAACGCGCGTCGCTCAATGCGTGGCCCAATGCGTCCAGGGCGCAAGCCGACCCGCGGCTGGACGATCAGAATCAGCAGGCCGCGGATGCTCACCGGGTCATCGGTGGCCCCGCGGCGCTGCTGCCAAGCCACCCAGATCTGCACCGTGTGTTTGAAGCTCAGTTGGCGCGGGATTTGGTCGGCCAGGAGTGCAGCCTGTGCCATCCAAAAGCCGGATCAGGTTGTAGGCCGGCAGATAGACCCAGCGTTCTTTAAGGGCCATCTGCGCTGCGCTTCGCGCCCCGTGCCGCTCGAACAGGCCATCGCCACCACCGCGCACCAGTTCACACAGCAGGAAATAGGCGTCAGCAGGTTGAAGAAACCGCAGGCATCGGTGTTGCTGGCGTGATCAAGGACGCGTTGCCGGAGGGCGGCGTGCTGGTTAGGATGCATGGGGGCTGGCTCTCGGGGCGGTCGGTTGGCTTTGGCAACGTCCTCGACCGCCTGCTGCGCCTCAACTCCGAGCGCTACGACCAGAAGGTCACCGATGGTCTGCACCACAAGCCGGGCAAAGGCACCAAGTTACTGCGCCGCGGCCAATCCAAACCGGCCGCGCCCGGGCAACGATCACTATTCTGGGAGCGAGACACAACGCATGGGTGGCGACAGCTATGACGAATACACCGTCAGGCCTGGGGACAGCTGTTGGGGCATTGCCAGCAAGCAGAAAGTCGATTTCTCGGCCCTGAAGACGTTTAATAAGGAGCGTGGGGCGCGCGGCAGTCTCCCCGCCTTCGACCAGTGTGACCCACCCTACGGCGTCAGCCCGGGCGATGTCGTTCGCATCCCCCGCAAGGCCGGATCACCGAAGAATCCCGAATCCGATCCGTCCGACACCACGAAGGTCGGCGAGACCAAGAAAGATTGCAAAGACCCGTGCATCAAGTATGATCTGGCGAAGCCCTTTCTTATCGCGGTCGCCAAGGACCCGAGTATTCAATCCCAGGTGAAAGGAACGGTCAATCCAAACCAAGGGGAGGCAGTCGTCTTGGACTTCGGTCAGGATGCCACCTTCGCGGTCGACCGGGCGATACCTAACGGCTATTCCGCTGGCGGCGACATCGCGACCCTGATAAAGAAAATGAACGCGCTCTTAGACATATTTGCGTCGGATGACTCGTCGCACAAAGCGAAGAGCCTGTTCGCCACCTTCCTTGCCAAGCGCGACAAACTTGCCATTTATACGGATCCGGCGCTAGACGCCGCAGTAAGCGGCCATGAGAACTTCCTGTACTTTTCCGAACGAGCGCTCGGCGCTCCCGGCACCAAAGGGGCCAATCCGTCCCAGCCGCGGATACATCAATTGCTGAGCCAGGCCGGCTGGGATATCAATAAGGTGACCGTGATAAAGGGGCTGGGCGTACCCGCGTTCAACCTCGGCGACAAGATGTGGCATACCGGTGATCTCGCCAACGGGCTGGGCGTCATGATCAATGGCGTGCAACATGTACTGGTGAGCGTTGATGCCTATCATTACGATTCCTGCCAGGTCAGCTATACGATCACGCTGCGCTACGAGCTGTATGACGTGTTTGGCCTCGACGACGACGATTTGCAGGAGTACGGCGCCAAGAATATCCTCGCCTCGTCCGCCCAAGTCGGAATTTCCGCCTTGTGGCAGATTCAGCAGCAATACGGCTATGCACCTTTGATCACCAAGGCAGTCGTGAAGCGCTCCTTTACCGTCAGTGCGCTCAAGTGACTGTAAGTGCGCGCCGCGGAATATTCTAAATCGGAGAGATTGCGATGGCTAGACAACCGCGGAGTCCCTCCGCCATCATTGTGAGTGCCGTGGTGTTCGGTGCTATCGCAAACCCCTTCTTCTATCTGGCGCGTGGGCTGGGCGCGAGCTATACGGTGGAATTTCTCGTCCTGGCCGTGCCGCTGCTCGCCGCTTCCGTGGCCTTGCTGCTACTCGTGCTGATCAGGCAGAGCGACAGTGAGCGGCGGTTGCGCCACCGACTTGGCAAGACGTTTGCGTCCTTGTTATACGTGATGTTGCTTGGTGCCTTCCTGCTCACCGGCGCGATCTTGGCGACGCTAGCCAACTTCAGTCTGCTGACTGCGGTTGAGTATTGGTATTATCTTGCCATCACCTTTGGATTCTGCGCCTCGGGCGCGCTCGTCGTGGTCGTAGTCGCACCGCCGTCCCGCCTGGAATCCTCAGTTCAGATCAAGTTGACCGCCGGTGCGGCGTCCCGTGTCTACTGGCGTATTCTGGTCCATGGCGCCCTGCTCGCGCTCCTATTTCTCTGCGCCTGGGCGGTCCATCAAAAACTCGCGCTCGATGCCGCCGCCTTGGAGAACATGGGGTGGCAGCCGCGACCCGATAGTCATGCCGCGATGGGAGGCACGCGAGTATGCTGATCATTCGCGAAGCGCAAATGGCCGCACTGCGCGACGCCGCAGACAGACAGTTCGTGCAAGAGATGGCGGTCCATCTGGAGGGCTTCCGCGCACCCTCGCTTGCCGGATGGGACCGGCAGCAACTGGGTGTCGCCGCACGCGGCGGTATCACCCAGGCACGGCAGCATGGCTTTACGCTACGAGGTGATCAAGGATGCGTTGCCGGAGGGCGGCGTGCTGGTTAGGATGCATGGGGGCTGGCACTCAGGGCGGTCGGTTGGCTTTGGCAAGCTGCTGCTCGCCGTCGTGCTGGTGACCAGCCTGCTGGCCGGGCGCGCCGCCTGGATCTTTCCCGCCATCGCGACCGATCAATGGCGGGCGATTTCAGCCTGGAACGCACCCTTTTTGTTTTTCGTCATCGCCTGGTGGCTGCGCCGCGACCCGACCCAGGTCTGGCCGGTGCTGGGAGCCGCGGCCCTGGGGTTGGCCTGCGGCGTGCTGCGCAAGAGCGACTGGTCGCTGCTGCCTGAAATGCTGGATGGAATGCGCTATGGCTTCGGCTTTGCCGCGCTGGGACTGGCTTTCCTTGCCTCGGTCATGCTGGTGGGGCTCGTGCTCTTTCGCGCGCGCATCACGGGGCTGCGCATCGGCGGGCGGGCGCGTCCCGGCGTCGGCTGAGTCCTCTGGCCGCTGGGTATCGCCCTATCGCTGTTCGTCCTGGCGGTCACCCAGTCACGCGGCGCGGCGGTGAGTCTGGCGCTGGCCGGGGTGCTTTATGTCGTCATTCGGCCTGGTCGGCGTCCTGATCGCGATCCTGCTGCTGTGGGTGCTGCTGCGTGCCTATCGCGGTCTCTGGTCGGACCCGCGCGCGGCCCCGGATCTGCGCGCCTTCCTGACCTTGGGCGGCATCATGCTGCTGCTCTATTGCCTGTACGACTTCCGCGTCGTCAATCTGGACCTGCGGTTCTTCTGCATTCTGTTCCTGGGCGTGCTTTACAGCTTCCAACTGGGCAGGACGCGGCAGCCTGATCATGCGGAGCCGACGCATGACTGAGCCCCCAACGCTGGCCGTCTACTGTGGCCCCTTCGACGGCGGCAGCACCGCCAAGATCGCCGCCCGGTTACGCCAACAGCGTGACTGTCGGCTGCTGCTCATCGGGGACGGCCGACTGCGCCCCGAGATCGAATCCGCCCGCGCCGCGCTGGGGCTCACCGCGGCGGTCGACATGCCCGGCTGGGCGTCCAACCCCTACCCTTTTCTGCAGCGCGCGAACCTGGTGGTCCTCTCCTCCTTCTGGGACGCCCTGCCCACGGTGCTGATCGAGGCCCTGGCGCTCGGCACACCCGTGGTCAGTACCGAATGCGGCGCCGGCCCGCGCGAGATCCTCCAGCATGGCCGCCTCGGCCCCCTGGTTCCGCCCCGCGACCCGCAGGCCCTGGCCGCCGCGCTGGCCGCCACCCTCGCCGACCCGCTCCCGGCGGCGACCCTGCGCCAGGGCGGTGAGCGCTATGAGGCCCAACGCAATGCCGACCTCTACCTGCGGCTGATGCTGGGTCCCGACGCGATCGACCACCATGGGCATTAACCGCATCGCGCTGGTGGCGAGCGACTTCGAGGACGGCGGGGTCGAACGCAACTTCACCAACCTCGCCCGCGGACTGGTCCGCCTCGGGGTCGAGACCTGGTTCCTGGTCGGGGATCCGCGGCATGCCTATCTGAAGGGTCTGGACCCGGCCATCCGCATCCTGCCCGTCACCGGGCCGCGCGTTGAGTTCCTGCGCGATTTCATGGCCCGTGAGCGCCCGGATTGGCTGGTCACCGGCAAGCTCAAGGACGCCTTGGTGACCCTAGCCGCCCGTGATGCGCTGCCGCCCGCCGCCGGGGGCGGCACCCGGCTGGTAGCCGCGGTGGGGACCCTGATGTCCGGACGCTTCTCCGCACACCGCTGGAATCCCTTCAAGACCCTGAGCGAAACCCGCCGCATCCGCACCTGTTACCGGCGTCTGGACGGCCTCACCGCGGTCTCGCAGGCGGTCGCCGACGATCTGCGGCGGACCTTCGGGGTGACGGACGTGCCGATCGCGGTGCTGAACAATCCCATCTGCCCGGACGACCTCGAAGCCCTGGCCGCCGCCCCCTGCACCCACCCCTGGCTGACCGCACCACGGGGCGCCGGGCGCCCGCCCGTCATCATCGCGCCGGGCGGACTGCGCAAGGTCAAGGACTTTGCGACCCTGCTGCGCGCCTTCGCGCGTCTGCAGCGATCTGAGGCACGGCTGCTGATCATCGGCGAGGGCAAGGAACGCGCGCGCCTCACCGCGCTCGCCCGCCGACTGGCGATCGACACGCGACTGGATCTGCCTGGATTCATCGCCAATCCATTTCCCTATCTCGCCCGCGCCGACCTGCTGGTGCTGTCCTCGCGGCGGGAGGGCCTGCCCAACGCCCTGGTCGAGGCCATGGCCCTGGGCACTCCCGTGATCGCCACCAACTGTACCGGGGGCGTGCGCGACCTGCTCCGGAACGGGCAACTCGGCCCCCTGGTCCCGATCGGCAACCCCGCGGCACTGGCCGCCGCCATCGACGCCGAACTCACCGGGCTCGCCGTCGGGGATCTGGATCGCGCTGCCTTGCAGCGGGCAACAGAGCCCTTCCGGCTGGTGCCTGCCGCAAGGGCCTATTTGGCGTTTTTTCGTTCATTGGCGACGCGCCGGAGGCAGCTTTAAGCGGAACGCCGACGGCGCAGCGCCAGCGGCAGCACGCCGACCAGGAGCAAGGCCGTGGGCGCTATGGGGACAGCGGCGAGATCGTCCACCATGATTCCCAGCAGATCAGCCCAGCCGCCATCCCAAGTGCCGGCGGGAACTGAGCCGTCAAAGCCCCAGGCGAAATAACCATAACCGCCGGCACCGGAGCTGGCCGTCATGACCGTGGTGCCGCCATAGGGATCACGGTAGAGATTCAAACCGTCCAGGGGGAAGAACGCGTACGCGTTGATTGCGTCGCGCTGGAAATCAGCAAGGGTCGCGGGCGCTCCGGCGTAGGGGGTGCCGGACGCGACATTCGCCGCCAGCGTGTTGTCACCCATACTGCCGGAACCGGCGAAGCAGAAAACCGAACTGAAGTCGCACCCCGGGTGAAAAATGGTATTCAAGAGCCGATAAGCAAAGTCACCCACGGCAATCAGCCCTCCCCCGTCGGCAACAAAATCACCCAGTGCGACGACCGCGTCGTGGTCCAGATTCGCCGCGAGATTGCCGTATGCAAGCATCTCGGGGAACAGCACCAGATCGGCACCGCTCAGGCCCGCCGCGACGTCCGTACCGCTGAGTCCGGCGAAGCGTGACAGAGAATGACCCTCGCTGGTCAGCAGGGCCGCGAGCGCATCGGCCGAGGCGGTCGGCGTCCCGGCGGCGACCCAGGCCGGGTCGTCATAGAGCGCAATCTGGGCGGCCTGCGGCGCGCCGCAAGCGAGCACCGCGAGAACGCCGACAATGCGGAAAGGGAACATGAGAACGATCTCCTAATCTGGGTCGGCCGCACTGCGCGAGGGCGCTCCGCACAGGTTAGTCGCGAACATCGGTCTGGACGACGATGTTCAGACCTACCGTGGACTGGCGGCCTTCACTCCGCTTTCCCGGTCAGCCCTCGCCCGATCCTCGGCAGCGTGCGCCTGCTTGACGGCCTGCGCGGCCTCCGCCTCCGCCTTGTCGCGGTCAAGCATATTGGCTTGAGTGCGATTCGCATGGAATTTATCGTCGGCGGCAGTGGCCTCGTCCATCTTCATACGTTTGTATTCTTGGGCGGCGGCCGCCTCGTCCGTGGCGGTCTGGGCGCAGAGCGCGCTGGACAGGGAGAGCGTCATGGCCGCGGCGAAAGTGATGATGACATGTTTCATTGACACTTTTAGTTTTTCCAGGAATTTGATCAGTGGGACAAGTATATCGCCTTAGTACCTGAAATCCAGACAGACCATTAGCCTTGCGTAGGGGCGGGTTTCAAACCCGCCCCTACGCAAGGCCCTGTCCGGATATCAGGTACGAAGACGATAAACACCGGCGCACACGGCAGCAGACTCGCTACACTCGAGGCTGGCAGGAAGGGCATCCGAAACACTGGCCGCAATCGAGACTTGATCCTATGAATTCCAGCTTCACGCAGATTTTCCTTGTGACGCCGGTTCGGCACGGCGTGGGGCTGACGTCAGCAGCGCTGGGCATCGTGCGCGCATTGCAGCGACTTGGCGTGGAGGTCGGATTCGTCAAACCGATCGCCCAGGAACAAGAAGACAACTCGGATCACTTCGCCAGGGAGATTCTTCAAATCCCGGTGCCCGCGGCGCTTGCGCTGGCGGACTCGGCCGAACGGATCGCCGCCAACCAGACCAGCCAACTGCTCGAGGACGTGGTGGCCCTGTGCATGAAGGCGAGCACCGGTGCCGGCGTCCTCGTCGTGGAGGGATTGCATACGGACGCGGAGCACCCGTTCGCGTCTCAACTGAATGTCGATCTGGCACGCAGTCTCAACGCCGAGGTCGTGCTGGTCGCCGACGCCTCACTGCCGCAGGCCGTCACCGAATCACGCCTGGCTGCCAGTCAGTTCGCGAACGCGGATTGCCGCGTGGCCGGAGTGATCTTCAACAAGGCCCCCGCGCATTTCGACCGGGCGGCGGCCCAGAACAAGCTGGGCCAAATCCGCATCTGGGGCATGGTTCCGGAAAACCCCATGCTGCGCGCGCCGCGGACCCTGGACATCGCGCAGCACCTGGGCAAGCGTGAAGCCATTGCAATGGTCGCCGCCGCCCAAGGCATCACCCGGCCGGCCGGCCTGGAAATCCTGGACCCCGACGCCATCCGCGGGAACTATGTCGATGCCATGGTGACGTTGCGCAAGACCAAGGGTCTGACGCCGACCCAAGCGCTCGAACAGCTTGAAGATGTCGTCGTGGTGGGCACGATGATGCTCGCGGTCGGTGAGGTGGACGGCCTGGTGTCGGGCGTCGTCCACACCACGGCCAACACGGTGCGTCCGGCCATGCAGTTGATCAAGACCGCGCCCGGTGCGTCGATTGTCTCATCGGTCTTTTTCATGCTCATGCCGGACCAGGTGCTGGTGTATGGCGACTGCGCCATCAATCCGGACCCCACGGCGGATCAGTTGGCCGAGATCGCCAAACAGAGCGCGGACAGTGCCGCCGCGTTCGGCATCACGCCCAAGGTGGCGATGATCAGCTACAGCACCGGTCTGTCGGGAACCGGCGATGACGTGAATAAGGTGCGGATGGTCGCCGCAATCGCCCATGCGAAGTACCCGGCTCTGGTGCTCGATGGCCCGTTGCAATACGACGCGGCCTCAGTGGCCGACGTAGGACGGCAGAAAGCGCCGAACAGCCCGGTCGCCGGGCAGGCGACCGTCTTTCTCTTTCCCGACCTGAACACCGGCAACACCACCTACAAGGCGGTACAGCGCAGCGCCAACGTCGTATCGGTCGGCCCGATGCTGCAAGGGTTGCGCAAGCCCGTCAATGATCTCTCGCGCGGCGCCCTCGTGGATGACATCGTCTTCACCATTGCACTGACGGCGATTCAGGCACAGTACCGGGCAGGCGTGTGATCCGCCCACCGCTCGGACGCGGACTCGCCTTGGGCCTGAGCCACCGAACCACCGCCTTCTCAGTCTCGATGACCAGAAAGATGCCGATGCCGATGCCAATCGGCAGCAGCCAGTCACGCGCGGCCAGGGGGGCGGTGTGGAACCAGAGATTCATGACGGGCACATAGACGAACAGGCCTTGCAGCAGGATGAGCACTCCGACCGCAATCCAGACCGCCGGATTGGTAAACCACAGCCGCGGCCGCAGGCTCGATCCGTACAGTGAGCGGCAATTGAACAGGAAGCCGACCTGCCCCAGCGCCAAGGTATTGACGGCCATGGTCTGCGCTTGCGCGACCGCCAGGCCCTGTCCGCGCTCGAAGAGGTAGACGGCGATGGTCGCCCCACCGATCAGCAACGACACCAGGCCGATGCGCCATAACAGCAGGCGTTCGAGGATGGGCGCATCCGGACGGCGCGGCGGGCGCTGCATCAGCCCCGCCTCCGCGGGCTCGAAGACCAGCGCGAGCGACAGCGTCACCGCAACCACCATGTTCACCCAGAGGATCTGGACGGGCGCGAGCGGCAGGGCAAAGCCGAACAGCACCGCAACCAGGATGACCAGTGCCTGGGCGCCGTTGGTCGGCAGCAGGAAGTAGATCGATTTACGCAGGTTGTCATAGATGGTGCGACCCTGTTCCACCGCGTGCTCGATCGAGGCGAAGTTGTCGTCGGCCAGCACGATCGCGGCCGCCTCCTTAGTCGCCTCGGTGCCCTTGATGCCCATGGCCACGCCCACGTCGGCACGCTTGATGGCGGGCGCATCGTTCACCCCGTCGCCGGTCATGGCCACGACCTCGCCGTTGGCCTGCAGCGCCTGCACCAGACGCAGCTTGTGCTGCGGACTGGTCCGCGCGAAGACATCGTAGTTCTGCACGATCTGGCGCAAGGTCGCGTCGTCGGCCGCCTCCAGCTCGGCCCCGGTCACCGCCCGGCTGCCATCCCCGATGCCCATCTCCCGACCAATGGCGATCGCGGTACCGGGATGGTCTCCGGTGATCATCTTGACGCGGATGCCGGCCTGCCGGAAGGCGGCGATCGCCGCGACCGCTTCCGGACGCGGCGGATCGACGATACCGACCAGACCCAGAAAGACCAGGCCCCCATCGAGATCGGCAGACGTCAGCTCGGTCTTGTCGTCCGCGGGCGTGCCCACGGCGGCGGCCAGCACCCGCAGCCCCTGGGCACCAAGCGCATCGACCTGACGTGCCCAGAAGTCGCTGTCCAGCGGCTCGCCACCGCCATCGGCGGCGCGCTGGCTGGTGCAGCGCTCCAACAGCGGGCCGGGCGCGCCTTTCACGAGAATCCGCAACCCCGTCCGCGGCACCTGATGGAGCGTGGCCATGCGCTTGGACGTCGAATCGAAAGGAATGACCGCCAGACGCCTGGCTTGACCGGGCGCGAAACCGGCCTTGCGCGCCAGGGTGCAGAGTGCGCCCTCGGTCGGCTCGCCGACGACTTTCCAGCGGCCGTCCTCCTCGGTGATCCCGGCATCGTTACAGAGCGCCATGACCTCGACCAACGCCAGCAGGTCCGGGGTCTCGGCAAGCGCGACCGCGTGCCCCCCGTGCCGGACCAGACCGTCCGGGGCATAGCCGACCCCCGACACCTGGTACTGCCCGACGCGGGTGACGACATGCCGCACCGTCATTTCATTGCGGGTCAGGGTGCCGGTCTTGTCCGTGCAGATCACCGTCACCGATCCCAGGGTTTCCACCGCCGGGAGCCGACGGGTGATGGCGTTACGGCGCGCCATCTTCTGTACCCCCAGCGCCAGCGTGATCGTCAGGATGGCCGGCAGACCCTCCGGGATGGCGGCGACTGCGAAACCGATCGCGGCCATCACGAGCTCGCCCAGCGGAAAGTCGTGAAACTGCCAGCCGATCAGAAACATGCCCGCCGCCATGGCGACGATCACGAGCGCCAGCAAACGGCCGAAGGCGGCCATCTGCCGAGTCAGCGGGGTGGAGAGAGTCTCCACCTCCGCGATCATTTGGCCGATCCGTCCTAACTCGGTACGCGACCCGGTGCCGGTGACGACCCCGGACCCGGAGCCGGCCGCGACCAGCGTGCCCGCATAGGCCAGACCGCGCCGGTCGCCGATGCCGGCCGACAGGTCCACCGGGTCGGTGTCCTTGTCGGCAGGCATCGACTCGCCGGTCAGCGCGGACTCGTCGATGCGCAGACCGGCGGCCTCACTCAGGCGCAGATCGGCGGGCACCCGGTCGCCGGCGACCAGCCGCACGCTGTCGCCCGGCACCAGGTCAGCCGCGTCGAGCTGGACCCACTGGCCGTCACGCCGACAACGAGCGCGCAGTGCAAGCAGCGTGCGGATCCCCGCCAACGCTTGCTCGGCCCGGCCGTCCTGAATGAAGCCGATAATGGCATTGATCAGCGTGACCCCGAGGATCACCCCCGTATCGACCCACTGCCCCAACAGCGCCGTCGCCAAGGCGCCGACGAGCAGGATGTAGATGAGGCTATCATTGAAATGCTTGAAGAAGCGCTTGATCGGCCCATCCCGTGGCGCGGTTTGCAGCCGATTGGGGCCGACCGCTGCGAGACGTTTGGCCGCCTCGACGTCGGAGAGGCCGGCGGGCCGACTGTGCAGGGCCTTGAAGACCTCGGCAAAGGGCAGCGCATGCGGCGCGCCGACGCCAAGCCCGGCGAGCGGGGCCGCCGGGTCGCGCGCCAAGGCGCGGGCGTCGTGGAAATCGAAGCGATAGAGTAGCAGGAGTGCGATCAGCACCCCGCCCAGGAACCAGTCTGGTCCAATCAGCCACAGCACAAAGGGGACGGCCAGGATAAACACCCGGGTGCCCCGGTTGTAATAATCGCCGGCCCGATCCAGTGTAGCGGCAATGGGTTGAGCCGGCGGACCGTTAAAGAATCCGTCCGGCAGATTGATAACAAAGCCGGCTTGGTTGTAGTAGCGCAACGCCAACAGGAACTGCATGAATCCGGCAAAAAAGAGTGCCGCAAGCAGCAACAGCTTGACGCGCACGATGTCCACATTGCTCGGCACCCAGCTCAGCGCCTGCGATGGCTCCGCCAGATCGAGCCCTGCGAACGTCATGCTGATGATCCCCAGGCCGATCAGGATGCAGGTCGACGCAAACAGGGTGGTGGACATCACCCAATTGCGCAGGGTCTCGATCGCCAGCGCGTCCTTGCTGCCGGCACGCACACTCTCGACCCAGGCCCGACGCAGCCGATTGGATCGGCCCTGATGGGTGCACTCGGGGTGGCGGCGGGAGGCACCGCTCGCATAGAGCATATAGCCGACCAAGAGCGCGAAGCACAAGGCGTCGAGGCCCCAAATCCACGGCAGCCTCGCGAACTCGGAAAGCGGTATCACATCTTGCCCTTGACGTGTTCAGCCGAACTGCTGACGGCCTGGCCGCCCCGTTGGATATCCTTGCCGGCACCCGCCATGGTATTGCAACCGAGCAACCCGATAGTCGTGATCAGACAAATCAGTAGTTGATACTTCATGATTTGTCCTTACGGTCTTCTTTCAGGTCGCCAAGGGCGGCCCCAACCTTGCCGGAGTTCTTTTGGTTCTTTCCTTTGCGTTCCAGGTCTTTATTGCCGACCGCGTGGCCGGTGACTTCCTTCGCCTTGCCCTTGGCCTGTTCGACGCGGCCTTTGACTTGCTCTTTGTTCATGGGAATCTCCTGCTGGTGTATTGAGCCGTGACCAGGGTGGTCATGACCGAGCGTGGAGAGTCTGTCTCCATCGCTGCAGCGACACTCTACACAACAGACTGAACCGGCTCAGTACGGTAGCGCACACTGACTCCAGACCTAGCGTAGGGGCGGGTTTGACACCCGCGCCTACGCCCGGTTATTGCCTATAACGGCGATCGTTGGGCAGGCTCGCCTTGATCGCCTTTGGGCACCGCTCGCCATTTGTGTGTCGGCGTACCGACCCCCGTCTTCCGTCATAGGGTCATCATCGTCGTTTCCGCCACAAGAAGACCATCAGCCGAGGTTTTCGCCGGTCAATCTAACGTCTGCCCGGCCTTGCTGCGGCTCACCACCATGGAGGGAACATCAAGCCGCCCCGGACCGAAATCGGGGACAGACCCTGAGGTATCCCCAGAATATATATTTATAAAACCAACGGTTGCTGGCGTCTCGCGAGCCTTGGAATTGAGCATGCATGGGGCTATATGGCTACCCGGTAAGCAACCAAACCCACCAGGAACCGCCCCATGCATGCGATCACCATTTTACGCCAATGCCTGAACCCGTTGCTAACGCACATCCATGCGCGCCGCCGGGCGACGCTGTTCGAGGCGGTCGCCTCGTGCATCGCCGGACCCCGATTGACGCTGACCGACGTGGGCCGGCGCTTCGGCGGCAGCGGGTTGCTCCGCCACAAGATCAAGCGGGCCGACCGATTGCTCGGCAATACGCGCCTGCAAAACGAAGCCGGCTCGATCTATGCGGCGTTGTGCCGAGTGACATTGGCGCGGATCCGCGAACCGGTGATCGTCATCGACTGGTCGGACCTGAAGGGCGCCGCAGAAGGCGGCGAAGCACTATCGCCAGCGGATGCAAATAGAAGCTGGTTTTCGCGAGATCAAGCAGGAGATCGGCAGTGCCGAGACGCAAACCCGCAACCCCGATGCCGTGACCAATCATCTGAATTTCTGCATGGCGGCGACCGCCATCACCTGGATCTACGGCGCGCATCTGGAGCACGCGCCGCCGCGCCGGTATTCGACCACGAAGCGCACCGAATATGCCTTTGCCGACCTGCGGCGGCGGCTCGCATAGGACCTCGGCGGGGAGGGTTTCGGTAGCGATTGCGAGGGGGCCAACAAACCGACGCAAAATCCCTTGATCGCGGCGGTGATGCGGCTCGTGGCGTAATGGAAAACAGGAAACTTCAGTTTCGGACTCTGGGTGCCGAAGCTGTTACCGCCGACCGGGCAACCGCTCACAATCCCATCCTCGATCTTCCGGGCCTTGTCGGCGGCACGTTTGGCGCGGATCGCGGCGGCGTCCTGCTTTAATGCGTTAGCGAGGATCTGGCGCCCGCGCACGATGTTATCGGCGATGCGCTTGCGCAGCTTCGCCATTCGCGCGACCAGCTTGGCGCCTTTGGCCGTCTTGCCGATGGCGTCGCCGGCATAGGGCACCATCGAGACGACCGACATCGCGGCCCCGAACCAATCGCCCCGCGCCACGCTCATAGCAGCTCCGACCGCATCGCTGAACGGGGTCGGATCGACTAGCCCGGCGGCATCGACGGCGGCCTGGACGAGATCGAGCTTCAGATCCAGCTCGGCCTGCGCGGTATCTTTCGTCAGCGCCTCGATCCGCTGCTTGACCGCGGGATCGTTGAGGCTGGCACCCATCGACTAATCCCCGTCCGGCTCGCGCAGGTCCGGGAACCAAGTCTGGCGATGGAGCGCGGCGACGATCTCCTCCCACACTGACTCCGGGGTGCGATCGAACAGCGCCGCCAGTTTTTTCTCCTGCGCGGATCGCCGAGAATCGCTTTGACGCGGGGATGGCGGTGAAACTCCGGTACCACCTCGAACATCACCAGGACAAATCCTGCGATATCTCCGGCACGGGTGAGTCCATAGCCGCGGGCGGCGCGGATACCGTTCTCGATCATCTCGTCGACAAGGTCGGCGGGAAGCCCCCTGATCACGTCCGCATACTGCTCGCGGACGCGCTTGTCGACCACGCGGCGTAGCAGCGACCTATCGGCATCCAGCATCTGCTGCATCTGCGCCTGTCTGATGCGTATCATTGCGAACCTCGACCGGCGACCAGAGCCTTGGTGTAAAGGGCGGGCGGTAAACCCGCCCTTACGCCAGGTTATCACATTCGACGGCGATGTCCACGTGCGCCTGCGGCAGGCGTGCCCAGACGCTGCATAGTCATGAGATCCCATCTCGAGTGGCAAACGCCATCGGAGGGACGGCCCGCGCTCCAACGTTGGTCGCCGGTCAGCACGCGCGCAACGCCAAACTCAATGGTGTGCTAGTCATGCAGCCCGCACTCCCGTTTGAGCCCGAAGAAGCGCGTCTCCTGTTCATGCATCCCCGGCTCCAGCGGACGACTGGTATGGGTGTCACCCACCGAGACATAACCCCGCTCCCACAACGGATGATAGGGCAGGTTGTGGTGCTGCAGATAGCGATAGACGTCGCGGTTGTTCCAGTCGATGACCGGATGGACCTTGAAGCGTCCGTCCTGGACACGCAGCACCGGAAGGCCCGAGCGGCTGTCGGCCTGTGACCGGCGCAGCCCGGCGAACCAGGTGCCGGCGTCCAGATCTTTCAGGGCCCGCTGCATGGGTTCCACCTTGTTCAGCCGGTTGTAGAGCGAAATCCCCTCCAGCCCCTGCTCCCAGAGCCGGCCGTGGCGCGCCTCCTGCCAGGCCGGCGAGGTCGCGGCCCGGTAGATGTGCAGGTTGAGCCCCAGGCGCGCGGTCAGTTCGTCGATGAATTGGTAGGTCTCGGGGAAGAGGTGGCCGGTGTCCACCAGCACCACCGGGATGCCCGGCGCGACCCGCGTCACCAGATGCAGCATCACCGCCGCCTGGATACCGAAGCTGGACGAGAGTAGATGGCGTCCAGGCAGGTGCTGCAACGCCCACTCCACGCGAGCGGTCGCGTCCAGCCCCTCCAGTTGAGCGTTCATCCGGGCGATGGACTCGGTATCGTCGCCGAGCATCGGATCGAGGTCAGTGCGCACCATGGGGAACCTCCACTGGGTTGGAGACTGACGGGCGGCCGACCGGCGTGACCAGCCCGACCCGTATACTGAAATCGCCGAGCCGCTCGCCCGGCTCACGCTCGGCGGCAAAGCGCCGGAAGAGCCCATCAAGAACGGACAGGATCTCGGACTCGTTGAGGTTTTCGCGATAGAGCCGGTTGAGCCGCAGACCCGTACCGTCACCTCCCAGCAGCAGGTTGTAACGGCCAGGTCCCTTGCCGACCAGCCCAACCTCGGCCACAAAGGGTCGGGCGCAGCCGTTCGGGCAGCCGGTCATGCGCATGACGATCGGGCAATCGCCCAGCCCGTGGTCCGCGGCCAGCGGTTCGACCTGATCGAGCAACGCCGGGAAGTAGCGCTCCGCCTCGGCCATCGCCTGCGGGCAGGTGGGAAAGGCCACGCAGGCGATGGCCGACTGTCGGATGGGGGTGCGGGTCTCCGCCAGCAAGCCGTGGGCGCGAGCGATGGATTCGATCCGCGCGCATTGATCCGCCGCCACCCCGGCGACGATCAGGTTCTGATTGGGGGTGATGCGAAAATCGCCCTGATGCACCTGCGCCAGTGCGCGCAGCCCGGTCATCAATGGCGTGCCGGGGCGATCGGCCACCCGGCCGTTTTCGAGATAGAGGGTCAGATGCTTGCGCCCGTCGGTCCCCTGCACCCAACCGTAACGGTCCCCCTGATCCGTAAAGACCGCCGGGCGGGCCGGCGCAAAGCGCAGACCGGCACGCTGCTCCACCTCGGCTTTGAAGGCATCCAGTCCCATCCGATCGATGGTGTACTTGAGCCGGGCGTGACGCCGACTGATGCGATTACCGAAGTCACGCTGGGTGGTGAGCACCGCTTCCGCCACCGCCAGCACCTGATCGGGGGCAACAAAGCCCAGGGTATCGGCCAGCCGCGGATAGGTGCTGGCATCACCGTGGGTGGTCCCCATGCCGCCGCCGGCCAGGCAGTTGAATCCGCTCAACCGATCGCCGTCGGCAATGGCAATGAAGCCGAGGTCGTTGGTATAGACATCCACGTCGTTGTGGGGCGGCACCGCGACCGCGGTCTTGAACTTGCGCGGCAGGTAGGTCTCGCCATAGAGCGGCTCGGACTCGGCGCCGTCGAGCGGCTCCCCGTCGAGCCAGATCTCGTGATAGGCGCGGGTGTGCGGCAGCAGGTGCTCGCTGATGCGCCGCGCCCAGTCATACACCTGCGCGTGCAGCGCAGACTCGACCGGGTTGGGGTTGCAGAGCACGTTGCGATTGACGTCCCCACAGCCGCCGATGGAATCGATCATCGCCCGGTTGATGCCCTGGATCAGCGGCTTCAAGTTACGCTTGAGGATGCCGTGGAACTGAAAGGTCTGTCGCGTGGTGAGCCGGATGGTGCCGTTGCCGAGCGTGCTGCTGATGCCATCGATGGCCAGCCATTGCGCCGGGGTGCAGACACCGCCGGGCAGACGCGCCCGCAGCATGAAATCGTATTGCGGCTCCAGATAGCGTTCGGCGCGGTCCTGGCGGTGATCCCGGTCATCCTGCTCGTAGAACCCGTGGAACTTGCAGAGTTGGGCGTCGGCCGGGGCCAGGGCTCCGGTCAACTCGTCGGCGATGCTCTCTTTCAGGGTGCCGCGCAGGAAGCGGCTGCCGGCCTTGATCAGTTCGTTCTCGTTGACTCGCGCGTCCATCAGTAGGTATCTCGCAGGTAGCGGCCATCGGCACGCAGGGTTTCGACAAAGGCCGGTGCAGCATCAGCGCTCAGACCGCCGTGGTCGCGGGCGATCGTGACCAGGGCCTCACGGACCGCCGACTCCATGGCCGTGGCGCCGCAGCAATAGATCCGCGCCCCCGCATCGAGCCAGCGCCACAGCTCGGCCCCCTCGGCACGCAGCCGGTCCTGCACATAGACCCGCTGCGCGGTGTCGCGGGAGAAGGCGGGGCTGAAGCGGTGCAGCACGCCGGCCTTGCGCAGCCGCAGCCAGTCGGCCTGATAGAGAAAGTCCCGTTGAAAGTGCCGATTGCCGAAGACCAGCCAGTTGCGGCCAGAGTCACCCACGGCGGCGCGCTGCTGGAGGAAGGCGCGGAAGGGCGCGATGCCGGTCCCGGCGCCCACCAGGATGATCGGCGTGTCCCCGTCCGCGGGGAGGCGGAAGCCGGGGTTCTCGAGCACATAGCACTCCAGGTCGTCGCCCGCCGCCAGCCGCTCGGCCAGGAATCCGGAGGCGCCCCCCAGACGGTCCGCGCCGTTGCATTGATAGCGCAGGGTGCTGACCGTCAAATGGACCTCGTCCGCGGTCTCCGCCGGGGCCGAGGCGATCGAATAGAGTCGCGGCGCCAGCGGTTGCAGCAGCCCTGCGAAGTCAGCGGCCTGGGGGCGTGCCGGGTACTGGGTGATGAGGTCGATCACCTGGCGCGACTGGCACCAGGCGCGCAATGCTTCGCGGTCCTGGGCCAGGCCCGCGAGTTCCGCAGCGCCGCTGAGCCGCGCCCACGCAACCGCCACCGTCGGGTGGAGCCGGGTCAACTCCAAACGTGCGGTCAGCGCCTCGGCCAGGGCCAGGGTGTCCCCGGCGATCTCCACCGGCGCATCCTCGGCCAGCCCGGCAGCGGCGAGGACCGCACCGACCAGGGCGGGGGCATTCCGGAACCAGACCCCGAGCGAATCTCCGGGTGCATAGTCGATGGCCTGAGGATCAATCTCCAGGGCCAGATGCCGCACCTCGGCCACCGCATCGCGGGTCGTGATGGGACGGTTGTCGAGCACGGCGGCACGGAAGGGGTGGTCCCGGTCATGCCGCACCGGGGCCGCAACACGCAACGGCACCACCTCCGCATCGCGGTGCGCCGCGACGCCCGGCGAGGCCGCGGCGAGTTCCGCCTCGACCCGCTCCAGCGCCAGTGGGAACCAAGCTTCCGAGACCGGCCGGAAGTCCAGATCGGCATCCACCCGGTCGAGCACCCGGCGGGCGCCCAGCTCCGCCAGACGCGCATCGAAGACTCTGGCCGCCTGGCAGAACAGCGCGTAACTTGAATCACCCAGACCGAAGACGCCGTAGCTCAGATTCGTGAGTTTCGGCGCACCCTGGCCGAAGAGCACACGATGCAGCTCCAGGGCGGCTTCCGGGGGCTCACCCTCGCCCTGGGTGCTGATGACCAGCAGCACGCACTGCTCCTTGGCCAGATCGCGGGGCCGGAAGTCGGCGACCGACACCACCCGGTGGGCCAGTTGCCGGACCGCGGCCTGACGCCCCAGCGCCTCCGCCACGGAGCGGGCATTGCCGGTCTGGGAGGCATAGAGGATCGTCAGGCGGGCCGTCCCGACAGCCGCGACCGGGGCCGCGGCAAGCGCCGGCCGGCCAGCCGCCAAGCCCGCCAGATACCCGCTGGCCCAAGTCAATTGCTCGCCGGTCAGGCCGCGGACCGCCTGAGTCAGGCGCTGGAGTTGGAGCCCGTTGACGGGCGCTGTCGGCAGCCCCATCGCCGGGCCGACAGCGGCCGGCTGGGCTGAAACGGCGCGACTGGTCTGCATGGAACTACCCTCAAGACGATGGACGGACACGAAGTCCCTTGGGTCGCCATCTTGGTGTGGAGCGGATATCTTGTAAAATGACGTTTCTTGAAACGTTATTACGAAACGAGATATAGAAACCCGCCATGGAACTACGCGAGCTGAAATCCTTTGTCGCCGCGGTGGACTGCGGACTCAATGTCAGCCAAGCCGCGGAGCGGCTGCACCTGGTGCAGTCGGCGGTATCGCAACACCTCGCGCGTCTGGAAACCGAGTTGGGCGCCCGACTCTTCGTGCGCCAGGGCAAACGCCTGACGGCGCTCACCCCGGCCGGCACGCGGGTTCTGGACTATGCACGCCGGATCCTGGCCATCCGCGAGGACATTCTGACCGTCGGGCGCGATCATGTGGACGAGACCGCCGGGGTGCTGCGCATCGGCACCACCCACACCCAGGCCCGCTATGTGCTGCCCCCGGTGATCCGCGCCTTCCGGCACACCTATCCGCACGTCGCCCTCCAGATCCATCAGGGCACGCCCCCGCAATTGGCTGATCTGGCCGCGGCCGACACGGTCGACTTCGCCATCTGCACCGAGGCCCTGGCCGTACATCCGGCGCTGACCACCCTCCCCTGCTATCGCTGGAACCGCAGTCTCATCACACCGCTCGACCACCCGATCCTGGAACGCCAACCCCTGAGCCTGGAACTGATCTGCGAATACCCTTTGATCACCTATGTCTTCGGCTTCACCGGCGCCAGCCGCCTGCGCTCCACCTTCGCCCGCATGGCCCTGGAGCCGGACGTCGTCCTGAGCGCCGCGGATACCGACGTGATCAAAACCTATGTGCGTGAAGGCCTGGGCGTGGGACTGATCGCCACGGTCGCCTATTCGGCGCGCATCGACGCCGACTTGGCGGTCCGCGATCTGAGTCATCTCTTCCCCTGGGAGACCACCTTCATCGCCTACCGCAGCGACAAGTATCTGCGGCGTTTTCAGCAGCGCTTCATCGAACTGATGCAGGGCATGGTGCAGAGTCAGGGGGTGGTGGGTGGGGAGTGAGGGTTACACGGCGACCCCGTGGGAGCGGCCTCCGGCCGCGATGGCGCCGCGCGGGATTGCGACCATCGGGGTTCACCATGCTCCATATTATTCGTGACTCACTGGGGCAATAACAATTCCCAGCCAAGTCGTCAGATCCATCAGCCGCCCGTTCTCGATAAGGGTCCGGATCTGCAGTGCGGCTCCGCGGCCTGACTCGCCGTAGGCCGCCAGAACGCCTTCAGGATTAATGTGTACGACATGAGTGAACAGCAGACCGTTTTGTCGGCGCCGCTCGCAGGCGGCCTTCAAGCGGGCGGCATCAAACTCGTTGGTAATCAAAGTGTATGCGAAATCTCGACCGGCCGATTCGAGCCGAGCATAAGCCTCGAAATCGCTCAGGAACTGCTCTTCGCGGTCGGCGCGAATGCTCCACTTGGCGCTGACCAGGGTTCGTTGACGGTCTCCCAGAATCGCCAGATCAACCTTCGCCTCCCGAAAAAGCCAGTCGATCACGTCGCCCAAGTCGGCAGGCGCTACAGCGAACGCCTGCGCCAGCCAGTCATGAAAGGCCAAGCTGCGCTGATACCAAGCCCGCCCCGGTTGGGCCTTGTCCGACTCGTAGCAATGGGCGAGCGCCGTTGTGCGGTCGATCCAGAGCAGCAGCCGATAGACGTGCTGCCAGGCGCTCGCCGGGGTTACCGAGACGTTGGCAGCGAAATAGCGAGTCAGCAGCCGCGCACGGTTATCGGCCCCGAATACCCTTGCGATGGCCTCGGCGGCCTGGTCGGAGCCTCGCCCGTGCCCGGCGGCGGTCATGGTCAAGTTCTCACAGCGGCAGCGCCATGTTCACGGCGTAGAGACGGTCCGCAAGGGCCTCCTTAGCCATCGACGACGGCTCGATGAGCACCGCATTCAGTCCCAGTTCCAAAGCCACCTGCCCAGTGGTGCCGCTCCCGGCGAAGGGGTCGAGCACCGTGTCGCCAGGCCGGGCCGTGGGAAGCAACATCTGTCTGACTAACGAGCGCGGCCACATGGCCACGTGGCGATAGGGGGACGCCTCGGGGTTGATCTGCCAGACGCCACCTGGGGACTCGTCGTCGTCCGACAAGATGCGCGCCTGCGTCTGCCACACGGAGCCGGCATTGGTCCGGTCGCCGCGCCGCAGACTGGAGCGGGCGGGGATATCGATCGCCCGACGGTCGAAGCGATAGTCGGGCCGCTTGGAAAAGAGAAAAAGAAACTCGTAGTTGCGGGAGGGTCGGTCCAGGGTCGGCTCGGGCATGGCATTGCCCCGGGCCGTTTGCGTCTCGATGTTGACCAGCGACTTGGCCCACACGATGGTGCGTCGGCAGATCCACTGAGGACCGTCACCGGCGCCGACAAAACGCCTGAATTCCGAGTCGGTCATCGCCAGGTGGAACCGGAACGGCACCCCCATCTCTGATTTGTGTCCGATCGTTGGGACATAATGCTTGAAGAATTCGGGTTGCCGACGCAGGGCGTCTGCATAGCCTTTTCCACCCGCGGCGAAGCGGCCGTTGGACCCGTCGGGGGCATTAGTCGTCCCCTTTTTCCCCTGCCGATTGTTGTAAGTGTCTGCCAGGTTGACCCACAGACAGCCATCGTCCTTGAGCACCCGCCAAACCTGATCGAAGACATCGAGCAGATGACGCACAAACTGGTTGGGATGGGCCTCGTGGCCGAGTTCACCCTCCCAGCCGTCCGGCCAGATCGCGGTCGTGCCGTAGCGTCGGAGCAGATAGAAGGGCGGCGACGTCAGTGCGACCTGAGCCGAGTCGTCGGGCAGACTGCGCAGACCGCTCAGCGCGTCGCTATCGAGGATTTGCAGGGATTCGTGGGCGTTCATCGGGCCTTCAGGTAGCGGCGGGCGCTCGTGCTGCTGGGGGTTGAGTATACCCGAGCCCGGACTGAACCGAGCTTTGCCTGAGACGACCGCCTGCCCGCTTGCGTGTGATACAACCAGACGGCGACAGGCCGTCGGTCCGCACAGCGGACCCTACTCATCCCAGCCACAACCTCTGCGCTGTCATCTGGTCGTCATATTTGCGACATATACTGTTCATCAGGATGTCACGGGAGCGTCAGCCGGGGTCGCTAGACTGACGGGCGATGATTTCACCGGTTTCTTCCGTCACACGAGTCGTAAACTATGAACAAGACTTTGCTTGTCACCGCCATGACCCTCGCCGCCGCCGCCCTGTCCGCCCAGGCCGCGGCGCGCGATACCATCACCATCGTCGGCTCCTCCACGGTGTTCCCGTTCTCCACCGCGGTGGCTGAGACCTTCGGCCGGAGCGGCAAATTCAAGACCCCCAAGGTCGAGTCCACCGGCACCGGCGGCGGCATGAAGCTGTTTTGCGGCGGCACCGGCGTCGACCACCCGGACATCACCAACGCCTCGCGCGCCATGAAGGCCTCCGAGTTTGAATCCTGTGAGAAGAACGGCGTCAAGGGCATCACGGAAGTCAAGATCGGCTACGACGGCATCGTGATCGCCGAATCCAAGTCCGGTCTGGACATGACGCTGACCCTCAAGGACATCTTTACCGCCTTGGCCAAGGACGTACCGGACGCCTCGGGGAAATTGGTCCCCAACCCGAACAAGACCTGGAAAGACGTCAACCCGTCCCTGCCGGACGCCAAGATCGAGGTGCTCGGGCCGCCGCCCACCTCCGGTACCCGCGATGCCTTCGTCGAGTTGGCCATGGAAGGCGGCTGCAACGCCTACCCGTCGATCAAGGATTTGAAGAAGACCGACGAGAAGAAGCATAAGGCGGTCTGCCAGGGTATCCGTGAGGATGGCGCCTTCATCGAGGCCGGCGAGAACGACAACCTGATCGTTCAGAAGTTGGTCTCCAACACCAAGGCGCTGGGTGTCTTCGGTTACAGCTTCCTCGAACAGAACGCCGACAAGATCCGCGGCGTGAAGATCGGCGGCGTAGCACCCGAGTACGACAGCATCGCCAGCGGTGATTATCCGATCTCCCGGTCGATCTATTTTTACGTCAAGAACGCCCATGTCGGCACTATTCCCGGCATCAAAGAGTACGTGGCCGAATTCACCAGCGACAAGGCCTGGGGACCCGAGGGCTACCTGGCCGACAAGGGCCTGATCGCCCTGCCGGATGCGGCGCGCAAAGCCGAGGCAAAGAGCGCCCAGGCACTGACGCCGATGGAAAAACCGGCGAAGTAACGACCATCCCGGCCGCCCGCGGGGCGCGCGCCCAGCGCTGCTCCCGCCGGCCGACAGAGCATCGGCGGCGCCCTGCGGGGCGCCGTCCGCGTTATCGAACAGCAGGACCCTGATGCACACTTGGACCCTCATGCTCGTGCTGCTCGGCGCGGCGGCGCTGGCGTATCACGTCGGCCGCAAGCGCGCCATCGCCACCGCCGGCGGCAGCGGACGGATCAACACGCTCCACTCACTGCCCGCGTATTACGGCTTCTATGCCGCCATGTGGGCGGCCATCCCGGCCGTGCTGGTGCTGGGTCTCTGGTTGGGTGTTCAGGATCAGGTGATCACCTCACTGGTGAAGGCTAGTCTGCCGCCGCAGAGCGTGGCGGAACTGACTCCGGGAGCACTCGGACTCCTGATGAACGACGTCAAGAACGTCGCGTCAGGCAACATCGCCTCGGGGGCCGTGACACCGGCCATCCAGACCGCGGCCGATCACTACGCTCGCCTGCAGCACCTGGCCCGCTGGACCCAGTGGCTGCTGGTGCTGGCCCTGTCGGTCGCCGGCATGTCGCTCGCCTGGAGCCAGACCCGCCCGACCATGCGTGCCCGCAATCGGGTCGAGTCCGTGGTGCTTGGCGTGCTGATCCTGTTCTCGTCGATTGCGGTGCTGACCACGCTCGGGATCGTCCTGTCGGTGGTCTTCGAATCCTGGCAGTTCTTTCAGAAGATTGCCCCGTCGGAATTCTTCCTGGGCACCCTGTGGAGCCCCCAAACCGCCATGCGGGCCGATCAGGTCGCGGCGGACGGCGCCTTCGGCGCGGTGCCGCTGTTCACCGGCACCTTGCTGGTCTCCTTCATCGCCATGGCGGTGGCTGTCCCCATCGGTCTGATGGCCGCCATCTACCTCTCCGAGTACGCCCCGCGCAAGGTGCGCTCGGTGGCCAAGCCGCTGCTCGAGATTCTGGCCGGCATCCCGACCGTGGTCTACGGCTTCTTCGCGGCCCTGACCCTGGCGCCGGTGATCCGCGACCTGGGTGAGCAACTGGGTTTCGCGGTGGCTTCCGAAAGCGCACTGGCGGCCGGTCTGGTGATGGGTATCATGATCATCCCCTTCGTTTCATCGCTCTCCGATGACGTAATCAACGCCGTTCCCCAGGCCATGCGCGACGGCTCCTATGCCCTGGGAGCCACCCAATCGGAGACCATCCGGCGGGTCGTGATCCCCGCCGCCCTGCCCGGCATCGTCGGCGGCGTGCTGCTCGCGGTGTCCCGCGCCATCGGCGAAACCATGATCGTCGTCATGGCCGCCGGGCTCACGGCCAACCTGACCGCCAACCCGCTGGCCAGCGTCACCACGGTCACGGTGCAGATCGTCACCCTGCTGACCGGCGACCAGGAATTCGACAGCGCCAAGACCCTAGCCGCGTTCGCCCTGGGCCTGACCCTGTTCCTGGTCACCCTGACCCTGAACATCATCGCGCTGCACATCGTGCGTAAATATCGAGAGCAATATGAATAATCCGGCACCGGCCGCGAGTGCGCCGCCGCCCGCCCCCGCCCGGCGCACGATCGATATCGTCAATGCCAGTCTCAAGCGGCGCTATGCCCGTGAGGCACGCTTCCGCTTCATGGGCGCCACCGCGGTCTTCCTGGGGCTATTGTTCGTGGGCGTCCTGTTCGGGGATATCGTAGCGAAAGGCTATACGGCCTTTGCCCAAACCTACATCCAGGTGCCGGTCTATTTCGACCCGGACACGCTGGACCCGGACGGCAACCGCGACCCGCAAACCCTGGCCAACGCGGACTACCTGGGTCTGGTGAAAGCGTCGTTGCGGAAACAGTTTCCGCAGGTGACCGGGCGCCCCCAACAGCGCGAACTCTATGCCCTGATCAGCGCCGGAGCCCCCCAGCAACTCCAAGCCATGGTCCGCCAATACCCCTCCGTGCTGGGGACGACACGGGATGTCTGGCTGCTCGCCGGAGCCGATGTGGACATGCTGGTCAAGGGCCAGATCGACCGCGAGCTGCCCGAGGCCGACCGCCGCATCAAAGACAGCACCCTGACCCTGGTGGATCAACTCGAGACGGACGGACGCATCGAGCGGCGTTTCAACACCGGGTTCTTCACCAACGGCACCTCGCGTGAGCCGGAATTGGCGGGCATCGCCGGAGCCCTCGCCGGGACCTTCTATACCCTGGCGTTGACGCTCCTGCTATCCTTCCCCATCGGCGTCGGGGCCGCACTCTACCTTCAGGAGTTCGCCCCCAAGAATCGCTGGACGGACCTGATCGAGGTCAACATCAACAATCTGGCCGCGGTGCCGTCCATCGTCTTCGGCCTACTCGGGCTCGCGGTCTTCATCAACGTCTTTGGCGTTCCACGCTCGACCCCGCTGGTGGGCGCCCTGGTGCTGGCCCTGATGACCCTGCCGACCATCATCATCGCCAGCCGGGCCGCCCTGCAGTCGGTGCCGCCCTCCATCCGCGAGGCCGCGCTCGGCGTCGGTGCCTCCCCCTTGCAGACGCAGTTTCACCACGTCTTGCCGCTCGCCCTGCCCGGCATCATGACCGGCGCCATCATCGGCATGGCCCGCGCGCTCGGCGAGAGTGCGCCGCTGCTGATGATCGGCATGATCGCCTTCATCGTCGACATTCCCCAGGGCTTCACCGACTCCGCCACGGTGTTGCCGGTACAAATCTATTTGTGGGCGGACAGCCCGGAGCGCGGCTTTGTCGAGCGCACCTCCGCGGCCATCCTGGTCTTGCTGGGCTTCATGGTCGTGATGAACCTGGCCGCCGTGCTGCTGCGCCGCCGCTTCGAGCGGCGCTGGTAGCACCGGATGCGTCCCACCCACCCCATTCGAGATCAGTCATGAATGCAATAGCCAGTGAGATCGTCCGTGATACCGGTGCCGTGAGTGCTGCCGACTTGGCCAAGGGCGGCCACTTCAGCGGGACCATCGGCGACATCACGACACCCAACCCACGCATGGTCTGCCGCGAGGTGAACGTCTGGTACGGTGACAAGCACGCCATCAAAGATGTGAGTCTAGACATCGGCAACCATCAGGTGGTGGCCATGATCGGCCCCTCGGGCTGCGGTAAGTCGACCTTCCTGCGCTGTTTGAACCGGATGAACGACACCATCGACGGGTGCCGGGTGCGGGGCTCGATCACCCTGGACGGCCAGGAGATCTACGACAAGGGGCTGGACCCGGTGCCCTTGCGCGCCCAGGTCGGCATGGTCTTCCAGAAACCGAATCCGTTTCCCAAGTCCATCTACGAGAATGTCGCCTATGGGGCGCGCATCCATGGCCTGACCAACTCCAAGGCCGAACTGGACGCGCTGGTGGAAACCAGCCTGCGTAAGGCCGGCTTGTGGAACGAGGTCAAGGACCGTCTGGACCAGCCCGGCACCGGCCTTTCCGGCGGTCAGCAGCAGCGCCTGTGCATCGCCCGCACCATCGCCGTGTCTCCGGAAGTGATCCTGATGGACGAGCCCTGCTCGGCCCTGGACCCGATCGCCACCGCCATCATCGAAGAACTAATCGACGAACTGCGCGAGCAGTACAGCATCGCCATCGTCACCCACTCCATGCAGCAGGCGGCCCGCGTCTCCCAGCGCACCGCCTATTTCCACCTGGGCGATTTGGTCGAGGTCGGCGAGACCACCCAGGTGTTCACCAATCCCCGGCACAAACTGACCGAGGACTACATCACCGGACGGTTCGGCTGATGGGCGCTAAACCCCCCGGGGGGGCTCCCCAGGGGGGCGCCAAGACGCTTGGACACCCGCATCGGGTGCGCGCCTATGATGAAGAGTTGACCCGCCTGCGCGGCCTGATCCTGGAGATGGGCGAGCGGACCGTCGAGCAGATTCAGGGCGCGGTCAGTGCCCTGCTGGGCCCGGACCTGAGCCCGGCCTATCGGGTGCTCGACCGTGAGCCCCAGATCGACTTCCTGGCACTGGACGCGGACGAAGAAGTGTTCCGGCTCATCGCGCGCCGTCAGCCCACGGCGGTAGATTTGCGCATCGTCCTCGCGTTGGCACGGATCGCCGCCGAGGCCGAACGGGCCGCCGACAAGGCCGCGCGCATCGCCAGCCACGCGCTGGAGTTCCGCGCGGACGACACCCGGTTACCGCCCCCGATCCAGGACGCCTTGCGGGCCTTGGACGAGGTGATCTGCTGCGCTTTCGAACGTGGCGTCGCGGCCGTCTCGCGATTCGACATCGATCTGGCCGTCGCCATTTTCGAGGACGAGGCCGACATGCGCTCCGCGGCCGGCACGCTGCACCAAGCGCTGATCGCGCCTGTCACTCCGCCGCTCCCGGCGGTCAAACTCGCCCCGCTGGTCATCGTCGCCCATACCCTGGAGCATGTCGGCAAGCACGCGTGCGCCATTGCCGAACAGGTCATCTACGTGGCCGAGGGCAAGGACGTGCGCTTCCGCAATCGGGAAATCCTGGTCGAGACACTGCGCCATCGCGGGGGTTAGGTACCTGGAGCACGCGGCCCGGTCAGTCGAGTTAGCCATGGAAGCACACGGAAAGCACGGAATAGAGAGGAACTTTTCCGTCCGCTGCACTGGCGCAGGATGGGCCTATAATTCCAGAGTAGCGCCGTCGCGGCCTTGGTCATCGTTGCGGACAGCTTTCGCCGTGGCTCAGGGTGGGAGTTTTGTCCACAGATGTCACAGATAAACACAGATGTTTTTCTTCATCTGTGAACATCTGTGACATCTGTGGATAAATCCGAGTGAGCGTTTTGGCCGGAGCGACGATCATGGCCGCCGTCGCATGTGTTCCATGCCCCATACCGGAGACACGCCATGTTACCGCCACCCAAACCCCATTTGACCTTCGATGACTGGCTGGAAGCCGAGCGCGCATCCCTGGAGGGCCGCAGCGAATATATCGACGGCGAGGTCTTCGCGATGACCGGGGCGAGCGCGGCCCACAATGCGATCGTGATGAACATCGGCAGCGCACTGCATACCCAGATGAAAGGCCGCCCCTGCCAAGTCTACGCCAACGACATGAAGGTGCGCGTCCGTACCTCCAATACAGGGGCCTATCCGGACCTGGTCGCCTTCTGCGCCGAACACGAATTCCAGGACCACCGCCGCGATATCCTGCTCAACCCCAGTCTGATCGTCGAGGTCCTCTCCGGTTCCACCTAGGCCTATGACCGTGGCGGCAAATTCGCCCTCTATCGGCAAATCCCGAGCCTGCGGGAATACCTCCTGGTCTCCCAACACCAGGTGGCGGTGGATCTCTATACCCGCGGTGACGACGGTCGTTGGGTCCTCACGGATTTTTCCAACCTGAACGACTCGATTCACCTGGCCAGCGTGGACTGCACCCTGGACCTGGCGGAGGTCTATGATAAGGTTGAGTTTGTGCCCACATAATGGGGCGCTTTGCCTGCGGCATCGGCGATTTGCCGCTTGGGTCGATCGCTGAGGCCTTGACCATCGTCCCGGCCAACTCGCCGACAGCGAGACCGCTGGTCCGCGCAGCGGACCCTCCGGATCGCGGCCTCACCGTCGGGTCCGCTGTGCGGACCGACACGCCCGGTCGGAACGATGATCAAGGCCTTCGACAACGACAACGATTGTATCCGTTGTTTATTTGACTTCACCGATCCGCGAGACATCCAGGGTTTCTAACTCGTCCACCCGCTCGGGAGTGTAACCCAAGCCGGCATAGTCCATGATGCCGTGCGGCGCATGGCAGTCGGCACACTGCCAGGCGTCTTTCTTGATCCCGTGGTTGATCATCAGGCTGCCCATCTGACGCATCCAGTGCGGCTCGACATTGACCAGTTTGCCGTCCACCAGGGGGTATTTGGCGTCCCAACCCTGGGTCACGCCGAAGTAGGACATGAACTCATCCATCATGTAGAGCTTGAACGGCGTCTGATACATGCGCACTACGATGGGGTCCTTGATGGATTGGATGACTGCCGCTGCACTGTCACCGGTTTCATAGTAGGTCGCGTAATCGAACGGCAGAATCATGGCCCCAAAGGGTCCCTGATTCCCCATATCTTCATACATCATAGCGTTGAAGATCTTGAATGGGTAGATCCGGCTCTCGCCCTCGTTCATCGCCCGGCGCAGGTTCTGCTGGATCATCTCCTGCCGCCGGGCGAGCATGGCTGGCGAGAGTTGAGACAGCGGCTCGGTTGCCTTTGTGACATAGGCATCCACGTCGATGTCCGGATACGCCTTCTTGAGTTCCTCGACATTGGCACGGATAGCCGCGAGCGACTGCGGATCGGTGATGCGCACCAGTTGATTCATCAATGGATTGTAGTCCACTGAACCATTGGGATGATTCCCCAGGGCATTGGCGAGGAAGGTGCCGTTGCCGTTGAACCACAGGTAGGTAAAGCCCTTTCCGGTCTGACCCGAACGGTAGATGTCGGTCGGGATATAGACCCCCTCTGCCGCGTCCCAGGTGGGATGGACCCAATCGCGCAGCACGACATTGTTGTCTTGCAGTGACTTGATGTGGCAGGTCTCGCACGCCAGCCGGGCGATATGGCCGTTCAGCAGGGCCTTGTAATCGGCGTTGTTATGCGGTGCGCGTGAATGGCAGGACTCACAGGACACTTCCTTGCCGGGCAGGTCATTGGCTACCAGATCGACACCCTTGCGGCCCCGCGGAATCCGGTGCCCTTCCGGGACGTGGCAGTCGGTGCATTGAATCCCGGCCGCGGCGTGGACATCATCCTCCGGGCTGAACGGATTGCCGCGTTTGGCCCCGCGGTGCAGCAGGCGCCGGTTCTCATGGCCTAGGGCCTGGGCGGCCTGATTGTGGACATAGGCGTCACCGCCCATGTTGTGCTGATGACAGCGCAGGCAGTTGGCATTGGCTACCGGCTTCACGGTGAGCGCGGCGGCGAGACTGCGGTCCTGATTCCAGCGCCGCCCGCCCTGATCCTGGATGACGTAGCGCTCATTCATATCATACTGCGCGGCATGACAGATCAGGCAGTCGATCCCCTCCTTGGCGTGGGTTGGCACATCCCCAACCGGCATCATCTTCTCAGTGGCCGGCTGGTAATTGCCGCCGATATGGCATTGGCCGCAGCCTTCGCTACGCAGTTCCACCTCGCCCGGCTTGTCCTCCGGCCGGCTCTTGACCAGGGCGGCCCAGCCGGTCCAGGAGAAGCTGCCGGGGATACCACAGGCACGGTTGATCTTACCCACCGGGATCTTGCGCGACCCCGGCCCATTGACCTGGCGGCCATCATACCCGTAGGTCGAGAATCCGCCGGAGTCGCTCTGGAACTTGAAATGCACCGAGTCGACCAGGTTCTGGAGGGTGTCGACCTCCGTGCGGGTGCCGTCCGCATGCTCCACCGGCATCCGCGAATGGCAACGCAGACAGGTCTCGGGTCCCGCGTAGCGGCGGATGCCGGCGTCCCGGAAATACTTGATATGCGGATAATCCGTGTCACGCAGGAAAGAGTCCGTATTCATCAGGATCTCCATCTTGACCTGGCGGGCAAAGGGATCCTGTTGATCCGAGACCTGCTCCGCGGCCTTGGCCTCGCGCGCGGCCAGGGTGAGTGAGCGGGCGAGCGTCTCGAATTCCTCCGGGCTGACCTCCTGACTGCCGGCATAATTCAGTCGGGGATTGGACTCGCCGACATACCATTGGAACAGGACCGGATAGAGGAACTGGTAGGCCGCCCAGAGGCTCAGCAGCACCGCCAGACCGATCAGCAGACGCTTGCGCGCGGCCCGTGACAAGACCTGCGACAATGAACCGGTCATACGTCCTCCCGATGCCAACCGGTGATCATCGCCCGATGGTTGGAGAACAGGGTGGTGCCGGTGGAAATGATGTAGAGGTGGGTCAGCAGGAAGAGCACCAGCAGGTAGGCCACCGTCAGATGCGTCATCGCGACGACCCAGACGCTGCCGATACCGAACAGGGTCTCCGGCAGATAGGGGACCAGCAGGAAGGCCCAGCCGCTGACGATCAAGAGCGGCATCAGGGCGTACATCACGCCAAGATAGGTCAGCTTCTGCAGCTCGTTGAACTTCTCGGATTCACTGGGGTGAAAGGGATGGGGCGCATTGCGAAAGATACCGATGGCGTAGTACCAGGATTGCTCGGTCATCCGCGTCAGCCAGCCACGCCAGTGGATACGATAGAAACGGCCATTAGCGGTCACCAGATTCCCCACCACAAAGACGATCCATCCGATGGTGAGCAGGATTCCGGCGACATTGTGCACCGGCCGGGCGGTTTCGAAGGCGAGCAGCCAACTGACGCCGGAGAAATGCATACTCGCCCCGGACAGGATCAACACCAGGAACAACAGCGCATTGATCCAATGCCAGGCCCGGACCCACAGCGAATAGAGGTAGAGCGCGTTCATGCTTGACTCCTCTTAGCCAGATAGGCCCGGTAGCGGCCCACGCCATGGGCGATCAGGCCCACCAGAGTGAGCCCGAGCAGGCCCAGTGCCAGGCGGTCGATCAGGACGTTGCGGCTCATGCCGACCACATAGGCTTGATTGAACACCGCCGTTGACAGCAGCCCCTGGCTGGCCAGCGTCTGCTCTGAGCGGTAGGAATACAACTGATTGAGCAGGGTCGAGCCCTTGGAATGGCAATCGTCGCAACTGCGCACCCCCTGTCCGGCGGGGAGGATCTCATGGGAGGGCGACGCGGACTGCTGGGTATGGCAATCGAGGCAGCGCACCGCCTTCCAGTGAGCTTCCCGATTCGGCAGCCAGGCGTGGCTGACCTGGGTCGGGTCCTGGAACGCCGTATGGCAGGACATGCAGACGCGATTGTGCCCCTGCACGATCTGGTCGATGGCTTCACCGGGCTGGGTGGCGCGGAACACGTGCGCGTTGTGACAGGAAAAACAGGTCAGCTTTTGCTGTTTCAACCCTGGCTGTTGCCGGTCCGGGTTCTCGCGCACATGAACACTGCGGTTGAACTCGGACTCGACGGCTTTGAAGCGATAGCGCTCGAACTTGGGATCATCGTCGTGGCAGCCCGCGCAGGTCAGGGCCTCATCCGCCGACCCCTGGCGGTGGGGGTAACGCACATAGTCCTTCTCATGGCAACTGGTACAGGCCAGCGCGGCATGGTTGGATTGGGCGAAGCGGTCGCGGTCGATGTAGAGGTCACGGATCGCACCGGTCGCCGGGTCCCGGTACGCGATGGTCGCCATCTGATGACACACCAAACAGGCTTTGCGCTCGGCGGCTTTCTGCGCATCGTCCTGGACCTCCGCGGCCAGCACTTGGCCCGCACCGAGCAACGCCAAAACTGCCGGAAGGATTCGGATCGATCGGCCGACGGTGCGACCGGCGCGGCCCAGCCGCACGGCCCGCCGCGGTCGGGCGCCCGCCGGCTGCATGGTGCGGGGTGCCGCCGGGACCTGCCGGAACAAATCGACTGAACACCTGTAGAAGTTGGTTCGAAAAATCGCTGCAAGGGCTGACTTAGGCATGGCACTCAACAACTCAGGGCAATGCACGATGACTTCTCCGTATGACCGCGAGGTCACGCACCTTAGAGTATAGATCGGTCTCGGGAATCGGCACGCCCGTCGAAGGTCAGGCGCCGCCGGCCGAGCGGCCATGGCGGCGGCTGGCGCGCCGCTCGCGCAACTGGATCACGGTCCAGATCGGACCCGAGACGGCATACCCCATGAAACCCAGGAATAACACCACCGGGGGATGAATCAGAATCAGAGCGATGGCCAGCATCGCCACCACGGCCAGCAGAAACGACACCCGCCCCTGCACGTCGAGCTGCTTGAAGCTCCAATAGCGAAAGTTACTGACCATCAGCAGTCCCGCCCCGGCCGTCAGTAAGGCCGCGAGCCAGGAGACATAGGACGGATCGATCCCCTGATCGGCGCCGATCCAGACGCCGCCGGCCACGATGGCGGCGGCCGACGGGCTGGGAAGCCCCTGGAAAAAGCGTTTGTCCGCGGTTCCCACCTGGGTGTTGAACCGGGCCAGGCGCAACGCCGCGGCCGCGCAGTAAACGAAAGCGGCCAGCCAGCCCACCTTGCCGAGCCCACCCAAGGCCCAATGGTAGGCCACCAGGGCCGGGGCGACCCCGAAGGCCACCATGTCCGACAGGCTGTCGTACTCGGCCCCGAAGGCGGTCTGGGTGTGAGTCATGCGGGCCACACGCCCGTCGAACCCGTCGAGCAGCATGGCCGCGAAGATGGCGATAGCCGAGGCTTCGAACCGCCCCTGGGTGGCCGCGAGCACGGCGTAGAACCCGGCGAAGAGTGCCGCGGTGGTGAACAGATTGGGCAGCAGATAGATGCCGCGGGGACGTTTACGAGTAACTGGTGTTTCTTCCATACGGGTGCTACCGGACCGAACGACTTGGGGCATGAGTATAGCCGGGGAAGGGCACGGAGCCTAAGGAAACCCCGTCCCAGGAGTCCAGGGCTTCAGCCCTGGAGCCCCGCCGGGCCAAGGCTGAAGTCTTGGACTCCTGATCATCGCGGCGTCTGGCGCGGCACTGCCGTTAAAAATCATCTTCCACCGACAACTCCCGGAAATCGGAATAACCCCGAAACTGCGCTTTCAACTGCTCGGTCCCCATGGCAGCCAAGCAACGATGAAAGCTGGAGCACGGCCAATCTGCCAAGCGAGTCACATAGCCGTGCTTCACCGGATTCCAGAGAAGATAATTGAGGTGGCGGAAATAGTCATGCTCGTCCCGTGGACAGTAGTCCCAGTAATTCCACCACACCGGCAACGCGCAACCGGTGCGCTGGCGGATCGCAAAACCGGTCTGTCCGTGAACAGCTCGCATGAGCCGCGGCAGATCGAATCCACGCCGGCTTTTTGCCAACAGGTGGTAATGGTTGTCGAGGATGACCCAATGGGCGAGCTCCCAGCCGGCCTGGCCGAGCACTTCACGAAGGGTCGCCAGCAGATGATCCTTGGCCTGGCGATCCAGCAAATGCCGTTTCTCGTGGATCGCGCCGGTGAGGAAATACCAGTGATCGTCGAGCAGGAGATGCGCGGGAACATGGAATCCGCGGGTTAACATGGGGGTCTGCCATCGAGCGCGTTGTCAGCTACAGCACGCGAAAACCATAGCCTAAACGCTGCACCGGAGTCCAGGACTTCAGCCCTGGTCCCCCCCCGCCGCGCCAAGGCTGAAGCCTTGGACTCCAAGCGGCGCCAGGAGTCCAGGGCTTCAGCCCTGGTCCCCCAGCCGCTGGTCCCCCGCCGCGCCAAGGCTGAAGCCTTGGACTCCAAACGGCGCCAGGAGTCCAGGGCTTCAGCCCTGGTCCCCCAGCCGCTGGTCCCCCGCCGCGCCAAGGCTGAAGCCTTGGACTCCGAACGGCGCCGGGAGTCCAGGGCTTCAGCCCTGGTCCCCCGCCGCGCCAAGGCTGAAGCCTTGGACTCCGAACGGCGCCGGGAGTCCAGGGCTTCAGCCCTGGTCCCCCAGCCGCGCCAAGGCTGAAGCCTTGGACTCCAAACGGCGCCGGGAGTCCAGGGCTTCAGCCCTGGTCCCCCCGCCGCGCCAAGGCTGAAGCCTTGGACTCCAAACGGCGCCAGGAGTCCAGGGCTTCAGCCCTGGTCCCCCCGCCGCGCCAAGGCTGAAGCCTTGGACTCCAAACGGCGCCGGGAGTCCAGGGCTTCAGCCCTGGTCCCCCGCCGCGCCAAGGCTGAAGCCTTGGACTCCAAACGGCGCCGGGAGTCCAGGGCTTCAGCCCTGGTCCCCCGCCGCGCCAAGGCTGAAGCCTTGGACTCCAAACGGCGCCAGGAGTCCAGGGCTTCAGCCCTGGTCCCCCGCCGCGCCAAGGCTGAAGCCTTGGACTCCAAACGGCGCCAGGAGTCCAGGGCTTCAGCCCTGGTCCCCCCGCCGCGCCAAGGCTGAAGCCTTGGACTCCAAACGGCGCCGGGAGTCCAGGGCTTCAGCCCTGGTCCCCCCCCCGCCGCGCCAAGGCTGAAGCCTTGGACTCCGAACGGCGCCAGGAGTCCAGGGCTTCAGCCCTGGTCCCCCCGCCGCGCCAAGGCTGAAGCCTTGGACTCCAAACGGCGCCGGGAGTCCAGGGCTTCAGCCCTGGTCCCCCGCCGCGCCAAGGCTGAAGCCTTGGACTCCGAACGGCGCCGGGAGTCCAGGGCTTCAGCCCTGGTCCCCCGCCGCGCCAAGGCTGAAGCCTTGGACTCCAAACGGCGCCGGGAGTCCAGGGCTTCAGCCCTGGTCCCCCGCCGCGCCAAGGCTGAAGC